>Ga0272440_1003934_pt1 | contig 10850 bp, 3 predicted proteins | sample SSMMMBAug17_FD_192440 | JGI IMG/M metagenome (GOLD analysis project Ga0272440, IMG submission 192440) | Marine sediment archaeal communities from Little Sippewissett salt marsh, Falmouth, MA, United States - SSM-MMB-Aug17 | ecosystem: Environmental > Aquatic > Marine > Wetlands > Sediment ... | reverse complement strand
TCAGGATGGGCTGAAACAGGTGGAATTGTTTACGTTAGTGGAGCAAATGCTCCGCATAATCCGCATGGCGTCAGTTTTTTTACTGGCAATAAGCCGACTTTTACTATTGATAAAAATGGTGATGTTAGCATGAATGGTCTTTTTAACTGTTCAGAGTATCGCTCTCCAGGTAGAATGCATATCAGCGGTGGAGAAAGACTATATTTATTAAATAAAGATGGTGTTCACATAAGTAAAGCCTGGGGAGGATCTGGTGATTTACTTGTGGAAGGTAACGTGACAGCACAAAATTATCACAAAGCTTCAGACATCCGATTTAAAAAAGATATAACTCCTGTAACCAACTCATTATCAAGAATCCTTGCCCTGATACCCAAATATTTCTATTGGAAAATAGAAGAATTCAAAGAAAAACATTTCAGTACCAAAAAACAGATTGGATTCATTGCCAATGAAGTTGAAACCATTATTCCTGAAGCCGTTCATACGGATAAGGAAGGTATCAAATATATCGAGTATGACAAAATAACCCCAGTCATGGTTGGTTCCATTCAGGAGCTAAGTCTTAAAATAACTGCTCTTGAAAACGAGAACAAAGCCCTAAAACAAAAAATTGCTGGCTATGAGCAATTAGCGTTGAAAGTAGCCACATTAGAATCAATCATTCAAAGTTCTGAAAACAAACGCTTTGCAGAGGCAGCAAATCCTTTAGCCCCCAAACATATTTATTAATATATATTTTTTAACCATTTTTTTAACAAGAAAGGAGAATTTTATCATGAAATCTCAAATTTTAAAAAACCTTATTCAAATTTTAGTCATCCTCATGTGTGCTTCAGGAACAGCACTGGGAGAGGATCAGATTGTATCACTTTTTCATGCAGGAGGTACAGCAATCAGTGAAGGTGATCTGGTGACAATTAATGTTCAATACACGACCAGCGACACCAATAATATGTTGAATACCTTGGGTGTGCGGATTCATTATGATTCGTCAAAGCTGGAATATGTTGGATTAAAGGAAACATTCCTGACTGGCATTATGGTAAAAAATCCATTGCCTCAGAACGAACGAGAGGTGGATTCTGATGGAGATGAAGCTACAGATAAAATTATTATACTGTCCTATTTCAGTATAGCAGGTGATTGGCCTGATGCAGCTTTACCTTTGAAACTTGGTAATCTTGTTTTTAAAGTAAAAGGAGACACAACAATAAATGTTACAAAGGTGTCAGTGAACAATGGCTATGGTTTTCAGGGCAATGGAACAGCAATAACTTTGGGTGCTGAAATATCGAAAAAAGTAACATTACAAGATGTTATTTCCTTATTGGATGAATTATCAAAATTTTAATCGTCTCGAGTTGTAGAAACGTTGCTTCCAACGTTTCTACAAGTTGAAAAGGAGAAGAATATGAAACAATTAAAAATTCTGATGTATTTATTCATTATTTTGCAAACAGCGCAAATTCTTCTGGCAGACACTGATTCTTCAAATCCTGCTAAATTAAGCAGGCCATGCGGTTTATCTGAAAATATGAATTGTCTCGCAAATGGTGAAGTCGCAGATGCAGACATTATCAATGCTAATTTTGAAGCTCTTGATAATCGTATTAATGATTTGACTGAACAAGATTTACATCTATTCAGTCATTTATACATGCACAACTATGATCCATATATTAGAACGAGTACCAATGACAGATATTTAATCATCAGTGGTGGCAATGGATTTAAAGAAAGTGGTGGAGTTATTGTTGCTCGTGGTTCCAAAAATTCTTACAATCCTCATGGTTTAGATTTCTTAACAGGTGGCCACACATCTATGCTGATAGTTTCAAATGGAAATGTAGAATTGTTTGGCCATCAGATTATGCACCACCCTGATCCATACATAAGAACAAGTAGTAATGATAAACAATTAGTTCTTAGTGGTGGAACAGGATGGGCTCATACAGGTGGTGTAATAGTACTTCGTGGCTCTAATGAAAAGCATAATACTCATGGATTAGACTTCTGGGCAGGTGGAAAAATTTCAATGGAATTACATAAAAATCAAAATGTTATGTTCAATGGACATCAAATTATGAATAATATTGACCCATACATAAGAACAAGCAGCAATGACCGACGAATAGTTATTAGTGGAGGTGTGGGCTGGACGCCTACTGGTGGTATAATTGTCGTTCGAGGCGCAAATGATCCAATGAATCCACATGGTATTGACATGTATGCTGGTAATAAGCCAGCTTTAGTTATTTACAAAGATACCAGTGCACATTTTGGAGGTAGCGTCACTGCTCAAAACTTTATCAAAGCCTCAGACAAACGCTTTAAAAAAGATATTAAACCTTTAAAAGACTCCCTCTCAAAAGCATTATCCCTTAAACCTGTATCTTTTTACTATAAAGCTGAAGAATTCAAGGAAAAAGGATTCAGCACCAAAAAACAAATTGGATTGATCGCCAATGATGCTGAACAAGTTATTCCTGAATCCATTCATACTGACAGAGAGGGCTTTAAACATATTGATTATGATACCTTAACACCGGTGCTCATTGGTTCCATTCAAGAATTGAATCGCAAGATCACCACTCTTAAGAATGAAAATAATTCATTAAAAAAGAGCAATGATTTTTATGCCAAAAAAATCGCATGGCTTGAACGTGAAATCTTAAACATTTCTCAAAAAATTAATTAATTTTATAGGAGGATTTTATGAACAAACAACCATATCGTTTATGTTTATTCGTTTATGTATCAATACTCATGATGGGTTTGTGTTGGTACACTTTGCCATCTGCATTTGCCGGTATTCCAGAACCTGGAATTATTTATTATGGAAAAGTTCTGGATCAAAACAACAATTTGTTGACCAGTGGGGTATTGACGTTATCGTTAACAAACGCATCAGGTGAAACCTGTATTACCATCAATACTTCCTTGAAAGAAATCAAGGAAGGCGATGAAACATATTCATATTCAGTATTAATTCCTTTTGAAACCCCAGTTCCTGGATTTCCAGCTTCAAAAAATACCTTACCGGTGACAAAAGAATCAACAACACATTATCGTACATTATCTGTTTTAAATACTGATATTCAACTGAATGATAGTATCGATATTTCATCTGAAAACATTGGAAATGCAACATTACTCTATGTTGGAAATATTCCTGTGGTTGAATTTCAATCGGCCATTCAATCAGTGAACGAAAATCAGCAGACAATAACCATCCCCATCAGCCTTGATGTTGCCAGTTACGAGGATATCATGGTTCCTTTTACCATCAGTGGCTCATCAAACACAATGGATTATACCCTGTCCGATGGGATTGTGATTATCGAAAAAGGGAAAACAAGCACGAATTTAACTTTTCAGCTTGTGAATGATTTGAAAATCGAAGCTGATGAAACAATTGTTATCAGCATTGGAGAACTAACAAATGCCAAACTTGGAAATAAAACAGTTCATGCAGTTACTATCATTGATGATGATGACACTGATCATGATGGCATTTTAGATCAATGGGAAAACCGCTATTTTGGCAATTTAGAAACTGCCAATGCAACAACTGATCATGACCACGATGGTTACCTGGATAAAATGGAATATGAAAGAGAGGGAACACAGGATTCACAAGGAATATCCTACAATCCACTCGTTTCAAATGCCCCATGTGATGAAGGTTTCATCAGCAGCAGCATTCTGGATATTGATGGCAATGGAACAACTGATGGCAGTACTGATGGTCTCTTGTTAATTCGTCATTTGTTTGGATACTCAGGGCAGAATCTGATTGATAACGTTGTTTCAGACAATTGCAGTCGATGCACTGCCGAAACAATAGAAGCCTATCTAAAAAATAAGAAGGCAATGCTTGATGTTGATAACAATGGCCAAATTGATCCCGGCACTGATGCAATGCTGTTGATCCGCTATTTATTTACATACAGTGATGAAAATCTGACAAAAGGCGTTGTGGCATCGGATTGTCAACGATGTACATCTATTGAGATTGAACAGTATTTAGACAAATTATCCACTGGAAATGTTTGTCAGTAATTTTTAACCATCATAGGAGATTTGTATTATGAAAAAAATATATATCCTTATTGTGCTGATAGTATGCGCCAATGCCTTTGCAGCACAAATCAATGGTGTCAGTCGTTATGGCACGATGGTATGGGGTGAAGATCCCTGGGGTGACAGCAATATTTTGAAGATAGGCCAGGTAATCCCCCTTGAAAATATGAAAGGTGAAGCATTATCCTGGGAAGATATTAACTGGGAAAAAACCATTTTACCCTATCCGCATGTGATTAAAATTGATCATGCGAAAACATTAATCACCGGTGATATTGGCAATTTTACCATCCACTGGGTATTTTCCGATGATAAAGAATTTATTCGTGAGTATAAAACCGGTAGTACGCCTGCAAAAGCACCAGTTATTGTATACTATAATGAAGAGAACAATGCCCCACATCCGAATATCGGAAGTATACCCAGACCGACGTTTCATTTTAACTCTCTGGTTTCTGAGAAGCCTGATGATCCTCAATTAATCAATGACAATCAAAAATACATCAGTATCAGCAAAGATTTAATCACTGCTGAAGGCCCCAGAGATATTACACCCACCTTTATTGTGCTTCAATGTGATGATTTCAACCCGGATTCTGAAGATGATTATCTGGGCATTGAGATTATTCAAATCAAAGAATATATACCTGACGTTTATTTGGGTAAAGTTCATGTGGGGTCTCGCCTTTTTCCATCAAATCGACTGTATGATAAGGAGTCTGGCGTTTACGCCTATATATTAAGTGGAGAGGATGATGATAACAGGCTTATTTACCAGCATAATGTTCAGAATTCGCCACAATTTAAAGATGTCTGGGCCATTGGAGAAAATTCTAATCCTGCCAGAATGGAAATCATTTGGATGCGTAAAGGTATCAGTGATGTTCAATGGCCATATGAATATCGACAATATACGTCACAATGGCCTTCAGATGCACCGGAAAAATATCAATTGTATGTAAGGGGGAATGATGATCACCCTGGAACAGGTGTTAATATTCCTTCTGATTTAAATTCAGAATGGGTAACTGATCAATTCGTTAACCCTTTCCATTCGTCACAATTGACAACTTCAACTAATGGAAAGCTTTTTACAACCAATGGTGGGCCAGGTTGGGCATTATTAAAGTATAAAACTGGTCCAGTGCCCGGTAGATTCTGGATTGGTTTTGAAGTTATCCGATGTGTTGATCATGATGATAGCACTTTTTTTAATCTTAGCCCTGAAGATTGGGACATTGGTAAAGAGATCGTTGATTCATATCATGAAGGGTATACATCTCCTCATTTCTTGCCTGGATATATTTATATTGCTTCAGGAGATGCCTGCGATAGATGTGATCGGTATGCGCCTGGTATTTATAATCAGGGTAATGGCGGAACAGGACAAATATTTGCAGTGAATGAAGGTTTTTTGGAAGTATGGTGGTTCAATCAGAGCAGAATAAAAGATCCCGAAGGTTCTGATTTTCCAGACTGGCCTGAAAACCTTCGCGTATTGTGGCCATCTAAAGTCGTTCGCTATAATGCTGTCTGGCCAGAAGATCCAAAAACCATAATTATTGCCAGACAAAATGGAACAGGTGTTATTCAAAAATCTCAATATGGCGAAGACTGGGATATCTATTATCAAAATGATTCAACACAACCTGGTTTCAATCCCAATGAAGAGCATGCGCGCAAGTACGGATATAAAACCGGTAAGGCAATATTTCCCCTAAGGAATGATCTCAATGGAAAAGAAACGTCAGAGGCTTATGTCTTGATGAAATATAAAGAGCAACCTGACAATCATTTTTGGCGTTTCGAAGTTTATAAAGTATATGATGAAAAAAAACCATATTTCTTTAGAGATTGGGAGCATCTGACAGCAAAAGTAACCATCACTCCTGAAATATTTCATCAGATTCAGTCAGATGATATTTTTAAGGCAGACCCTTCTGATAATATTACGCAAACTACTATAAAAAAACTGGTAATAAAGAGATTAGAGCAAGAAATTGTCAAAGAATTTGAAAGTGTTTTTTCATTAAAGAAAACAATTCAGAACATTCTGAAATCAATACCTGAAAATATAACCAGTACTGCTGATCCCTCAGAGCAGGCGTATTCTGAAAATGATCAAACAATATCTGAAAATCTTTCAAACACATCTGATGCATCATCTCAGGATTATTCTGAAAATAATTCTAATGAAAAGTATTATAGTTTATCTGAAGAAGACATTCTTCCATTTCAGGAAACTGTGCTGAAATATACTTCAGAAAGAGATCCTTATGAAAAATTCGCTGGAAATCCACTAATACCGCCCAAGCCAATTGACGAATTTGAATACTGCAAAGAAAATAAAGGTATTTCAGGACCATTTTTTGAGGATCGAAAAAATAATCACTGGATAATAGCTGCTGGAGATGATGGTGGAAGTGCGAATATTATTATGCAATACTATTATCCTGTTCAACCAGAATATTTTTTTCCAGATGATTCCTATCATTTTGGGGATAATGTACCATTTCTGGATAAAAAAACCAAAACTCCTGTTGATATCAATTATACTGTTCATTGGACTGATAAACCGAAAATGAAAATTAATCAAACCCTGATCGAAAGAAGAGATGGTTTACCAGAAATAAATGGGATGCAAAGTGTAGACATTATTTATCAACAATCCATTGCTCAGGGGGGAGGTGAAAGCTTAACACTCATTGATCCAACCCAGAAACATTCGGTCTCTTTAAGAGCTGTTCACAGTGATATCATGGTTGAAAATGATGGCCCTTATAAAATGTTTCCAGAGTTATCATTAGCCTTAAGATGTCGGCTGCGTTATGATCCTTTGTATCAAAAGTTGATATTTTTTGGAGAAATCAATGAAGTAACAACTGGCCCTGACTTTGCCTTGCTGAATGTCATGAGTGTATCTGAATATCAGGAATTATGGAGTTTATGTGCAGACCAAAGTTGGAGAAATGCAGTAGATGCACTATATGAACTATCTAAAAAACCTGTTTATATCTCGAACAGTAATACAGATACATTCGAAAATCTTGCACTGACCTCGGGATTTGCAAAAGGGTGTGGTTATGTCACACTGATCATGCAAAACAAAAATGACCTGGGAACATTGCCTGTCAGCATTGAAATAATAAAGGTTATTCCTGAACTTGATCCCGGAAAAATAACTGTTTTGTACCCACAATGTCCATTTGATGAAACAGTAACCATTCGCCATCAATCTGATTTTGGCGGGAGACCGGATGATTTTATTTTTGAATGGCGATATGTCAGTGATGATGAAATGGCAGAAGAGTCATATGAGAACTGGCTGACTTATTCAGGAAAGAATTATAATACAAACCAGATTACGATTAAAGGCGCTAATAAATTAACACTCAGTGATAAAAAATTTATTTGTCGTTACCGATATATTGGGACTGAAATGATCATTCAAAATCAATGGTCTGAATGGACAAAACCAAAATCAGTAGATGGATGGATAAAGCGGGTTATTGGTGACATAAATGCATATACACAACGCGCCTCTGGCGGCGGTATCGATGGGGCAGAAAATAATTTTTTTTCTTATCGTGAAGACATCAATACCAGTGTCAGTATGATCAGTCAGGCTGGCCCTCGGTGGGAAGGCAGTGTTCCTTTGATCTGTAAGAATCTGTATGATTATGGATTATTGGAAATCTATGAAACTGTTTTAAAAAGAGGTAAAGATTTCAGTATCAATGACAGACCAGGGTGCTCATCAATCAGCAATGCCTTACAACTGGTTACCAGTAGAATTTCAGACTTATACATTCTTTTGGCAAATGAAGCTTTTGATGATGCTCTTGATCCCACAGTGGGTTTTGGAACAGATGATGGGATTTATGGGCAGGAAGCGACTTCAATTCATTGTTTCATGAATCAGACGCCTAATTTGCTGGAAGAAGAACTTGCCCTTCTCCGCGGTCGAAGTAAAGATTATAAAACTTCTCCGGTATATAATCGTTTATACTGGAATTTTACTCAAGGTAAGGGCGAAGTTGCATACGCACTGAATTACAATATTGTGGATGAAAATGATGATTCTGCTGGCCATATTGATGAAGCCGATGCCAAAAGAATGTATCCTCAGGGGCATGGTGATGCCTGGGGACATTATTTGACTGCAATAAAAGTTTATTATCAACTCCTAACACATCCCAATTTTGACTGGAGTGCACGTGCAGAAGATATATCAGTGGGCGGAAAAGACCTTCGTGTTGACTATCTGGACGAACGAAAATTTGCCGCTGCTGCGGCATCAAAAGCACGTGCGGGTGGTGAAATTGTCAATTTAACCTTTCGAAAACATTTTTTGGAAAACCCTGAAGATCAATGGAAAGGCTTTAAAGATACTGATTCAGAGTTCGCCTGGGGACTTTCTGAATGGGGAAGTCGGTCTGGACAGGGCGCTTTTCTTGATTGGGTTGTTGGAAACGCCATACTTCCGCCAAAGGATGAAAATCCAGAACATACTGGCGTTGATAAAATAGATCGTACAACTGTTCTGGAGCTTCGTGCAGTTGCCAGTAATTTTGTTGAAATTCAATCACAGGTAGATATGGCTGACAATGGTTTGAACCCTTTTGGGTTGGCAAAAAATGTGATTCCATTTGATATTAAGCCTTCTGAAATTGATCAAGGAAAAACCCATTTTGAACAAATATATGATCGTGCAGTATATTTTTTGAACAATACGATTTCAGTGTTTAATCATGCTGCCAGTGTAACTCAGGCGTTAAGGCGACAAAAGGATTCTCTGGAAAAGTATAAGGAACAAGTTGTTGAAAAAGAGTACAGTTTTCGAAACCAACTGATCAACATTTTTGGTCCACCTTATCCTGATGATGTTGGTCCAAATGGAACCTATGAGTCTGGATACAAAGGACCTGATACTTGGCACTTCACATATATAGATCCCTCAGAACTGGTGGGTGATACAAATCTGTCGGTTATCACATATCCTGTCAGCCTGACAGAAGTTCATATCAATGAAAATGGACAGTTTGTCAAAAAAATAAAAGACGTTATTTTTCATGTGTCTTCATCTAACGATCGTTTTGGACTGGTGAAACCACCTTCATGGACATCTGAACGCCCCGCGCTTGGTGAAATTCAGATTGCTCGATCTGAGCTGATTTTATCACGTGCCAGGTTTGAACGCGCATTGATAGAGTATGATCAGTTGATTGATCAAATTGAAGATCAGGTATCTTTATTAGAGACAAAAAAACATCTAAATGATGACGAAATTATGATCCTGAAAGCACAATCAGCGGAGCAAATATCGTTAAATAGCAAAATTAAGGCTTCTCGCCAGAAACAGATTGATTACAGAGCGAAAGCTTCCCTGGCAACTCATATCGCAAATTCTGTTGCTGAATTTCTACCCAAAATGGCAGTTTTTGGATTCTCTACAGGTGGCGATTTTACATCAGGAATACGAGGGGTTATTCGAAAAGCAGGTGCTTTGCTTGCAGAAAAATATAATATTGATGCCAATAACGAATCTATTGATGAGCTGGGGTATCAACATGACTTACAAAATATTCAAATTGATTCAAACATCACTTTGAATACGAATCGTCAAGATTATGACATTCAACAGCAAATCAAGCAGATTGAACAGATCATGCGTCAGGAAGTTTCCAAACGCATCGAACTGAATACACTTCAAGAAGTACTGCATCAGGCATCGGGAAAATATTTGTCTGTAATGGCTCGCGGTCAACGTCTTCTGGAAGAACGTGACCGATTTCGTGCCCAGACTGCTGAAAACATTCAGGCAAGACGTTATAAAGATATGGCGTTTCGAATTTTCAGAAATGAAGCCCTTCAAAAATACAGAGCTCAATTTGATACTGCCGCACGTTATGTATATCTGGCTGCCAAAGCTTATGATTTTGAAACCACTCTTCTTTCAAGTGATACGAATTCGGGTAAGGTTTTTCTTACAGATATTATTCGAAAACGACTGATTGGGCTTATATCCAATGGTATTCCTCAAACCGGTACAGGATTGGCCGATCCTTTGCGAAGAATGGCGGATAACTTCAAAGTCTTCAAAGATCAGTCAGGCTTCAATTCACCCCAAAAGGAAACCAATCGTTTTTCCCTGAGAACAGAATTGTTCAGAATTCAATCGGGCTATGGGGGAAATGAAATCTGGCGAAAAACACTCCATAATCATGTAGTATCCAATTTATTGGATATTCCTGAAATTCAACAATATGTTCGAATGTTTGTACCTACGCTGGATGCTGAGCCTGGTATTGTGATTCCATTTGAAACAACCATTCATAATGGAAAAAATTATTTTGGTTGGCCTTTGGATGGAAATCACAGTACCTATAATTCGACCAATTTTTCTACCAAAATACGTTCAACTGGTGTCTGGTTCAGCAATTACAATAATCTTACCATGTCAAATACACCCTTTGTTTACCTGATTCCTGTTGGTAATGATATTATGCGATCCCCAACATATTCATCAGGTAAACCCCGAATTTTTAAGGTATGTGACCAAAAAATTCCCCTTCCTTCTTCAATTGGTGACGCTGATTTAAGTGACTATGATTGGAATCCAATATCAAACACTGTGGAAGATTTTGCTAAAATTCGCAAATATTCCAGTTTTCGGGCCTATCATGACAGTGGTCAGTTTGACATCAAAGAAGTTCACCGAGACAGTCGATTAATTGGACGTTCTGTGTGGAATTCCCGATGGC
>Ga0272440_1003933_pt1 | contig 10852 bp, 6 predicted proteins | sample SSMMMBAug17_FD_192440 | JGI IMG/M metagenome (GOLD analysis project Ga0272440, IMG submission 192440) | Marine sediment archaeal communities from Little Sippewissett salt marsh, Falmouth, MA, United States - SSM-MMB-Aug17 | ecosystem: Environmental > Aquatic > Marine > Wetlands > Sediment ... | reverse complement strand
TGCTCGTGCTCGTGCTCGTACACGTGAACGTAAATCGTGCTCGTGCTCGTGCTCGTACACGTGAACGTAAATCGTGCTCGTGCTCGTACACGTGAACGTAAATCGTGCTCGTGCTCGTGCTCGTAAATCGTGCTCGTACACGTGTACGTAAAACGTGGTTGTAAACGTAAAACGTGAGTGTATACAAAATATGTAAAACTTAGAAATAAAAAAAGATTTCATTCACGAGTACGTTTTACGTTCACGTGTAAGAGCACGATTTACGTTCACGTTTACGAGCACGAGCACGAGCACGATTTACGTTCACGTGTACGAGCACGAGCACGAGCGCGATTTACGTTCACGTGTACGAGCACGAGCACGATTTACGTTCACGTGTACGAGCACGAGCACGAGCACGATTTACGTTCACGAGCACGAGCACGATTTACGTTCACGAGCACGAGCACGATTTACGTTCACGTGCACGAGCACGATTTACGTTCACGTGTTCGAGCACGTAAACTTCCATGAATTTTTATCACAACAAAGCATGAAAGTTTTATAGTTTGTGAGATCCAGGCTGGAGTCCCAAATCTTTAGATTTGGGCGTCAACAAAAACATCGATTTGAAAAAATTACTGACTCCCAAATCTAAAGATTTGGGACTCCAGACTACAAATTTGTTTTTCAAAGGCATAATCGATAGCGTCGGGATATACTGAATTTATGTCTAAATTTTATACTTTTATATAAAATGGAAATAAAAATGAAAACAAAAATCATAATTTTTATTTTTTTTACATATATAATAATTTTTACATCCTTTGGGCAAAGCCTTGAAAAACAAATAATAGATCAGGCTCTTGATTTGCTTGAAAATGCTGTAAAATTGATAAATGAAAAGGGTGATATTGCAATAAAACAAATAGGACGTCCGGATGGTAAATTTATTGATATAAAAAATGCATTATATGTTTTTGTATATGATCAAAATTGTGTAATACTTGCTCATCCTTTTAAACCATTTCTTGTAGGAAGATCATATAAAGGAAAACCAGATGTAAAAGGCAAAAAATTCAGAGATGAAATAGTAGAAAATGCATTAACTAAAGGTAATGGATCTTTAATTTATAGTTATCAACGTCCAGGTATGAATGGTATTTTTCAAAAAAAGGTTTTTTATAAACTTGCAAAATTTGGCGACAAAAAATATATTGTTTGTTCTGGAATATATTTAAACAGTAATCAATAATATTTCTATTTAACTGTTTAAAGGATATAAATTATGAAATTAACAAAAAAAATTTTTGCTCCTCTTTTATTTCTTATTTTCAGTATGTTCTCTATTCTTTGCTTTATGATGATAGCTTTACATGAGCAGTCTCTATTATTAGACGGCTTTTATACAAATAATCTTGTTCGTCTTGAGGAATTATTCAAGATTGAAATTCGTTTTAAAAGAATAGATTCCTCTATACCTGAATATATAATTAATAATATGATGGGACAGTCTTCTGAAAATATAATAGATGATTCAAATAAAAAAATTGAGATATTGAATAATTCAAAAAGTCTTATTAATGTTATGAATCTTGCTGTAATCAGCAATGAAGAGACTAATTATTTAAATAAATTAAATAAATTATTAGATAATTATACACCTGTTTTTAAAAAAATTGTTCAGATTTGTATTAAAGGAGATTCTTATCTAGCAAGTGAAAAATATCCAGAATTAAAAAGGTTAGGCAGTGAAATTCAGATATTGCTAAAAGATTTGATATCACTTGAATCAGCATTAACAAGGCAGTCTATTATGGAAACAATATCAAAGGCATCTTCAAAAGAAAAAACAAGTAAACAAATAATAATTTTTGGCTGTTTTACTTGTATTATTGTTATAATTGTTTATATAATATTTACTTTTTATCAAATATTAAGACCAATAAAAAAAATTGTGACTTTTGCACAAACAATTTCAAATGGTGATTTTACACAAAAAATTATTCTTAATCAAAACGATGAGCTTGGTAACCTGGTTCAGGAATTGGGTTTTATGGCAAATAATTTAAATTTATTAGTTGGTCAGGCTAAAAAATCTGGAATGGAAGTAAGTTCATCTTCAAAAGAATTAACTGATATGGTTGATAAGCAGAAAACTTTAATGGGAAAACAAGTTGAATATATTCATATGGCAGAAATTTCAACTGATGAAATGGCATCAAATATAAATACAATGGCAAAATCTGCTGGTGAAATGAGTGCAAATGTATGTGCAATTTCAGAAACAGCAGAACAAATGTCTAGAAATATAAGCTCTGTCGCTGGAGCTATTGAAGAAATGTCATCTTCAATGTCAGGTGTAAGAAAAAATGCAAAACAAGGCTCGCTTATTGCTGAAAATGCAATGGAAATGGCTTCTAATGCTACAAATACTATGAAATCATTAGGTGAAGCTGCTAATGAAATAGGCGGAGTCACTGAGGTTATTAAACTTATTGCTGAAAAAACTGATTTACTTGCTGTTAATGCCGCTATTGAAGCTGCATCAGCTGGAGAAGCAGGTAAAGGCTTTTCTGTTGTGGCTCATGAAATAACCAGATTTGCTGAAAAAAGTTCAAAAGCTGCTGAAAATATATCAAAAAGAATAACAAAGGTTCAGGAAAATACTGAAAATGCTATAAAAGTCATTGAGGAGATTTCAAACATTATTATGGAAATGAACTCAAGTTCAGAAACAATATCAATAGCAGTTGATGAACAAACTGAAGCTGCTAATGAAATTGTTTCCAATATTTCACAGGCAAATATCAGAGCTGATGATATTGCTGAATCAATGATTGAATTATCTAACTATGCAGAAAATGTTTCTAAAAACGCAAATGAAGCTGCTGAAGGTGTGTATAAAGTTGGACAAAATATGAAAACTGTTAACCAGTCTGCAAATGAAAATTTAAACTATAGCACAAGTGTTAATAATCTTGCATGTAATTTAAACCAACTTGCAAGTGATCTTCAAATGATTGTAAATCAATTTAAAGTAACTAATATATGAGTATTTCATTAATAAAACCAGGAATAAAAGTTTTACTCGTAGATGATGAAGCTTTTGTTGCTAAAGCCATGACCAGAATTCTTGAAAATGAAAAAGATATTCAACTTTTTCATTGTCAGGATGAAAGAATGGCAATTCATATGGTTAATAAAATTTTACCTACTGTTATTTTGCAAGACCTTGTTATGCCTCATATAGAAGGACTTAAGCTGGTTACTCTTTATAGAATTAATAAAAATGCAAAAGAAATACCTTTAATTGTACTTTCTGCAAATGAAGATCCTGTAGTTAAGGCTTCTGCTTTCGCTCTTGGTGCAAATGATTATATGGTTAAACTACCTGACAAACTGGAAGTTATTGCAAGAATTAGATATCATTCTAAAGCTTATATAAGAATGCTTCAAAGAAATGAAGCATATAAAAGAATGCGGCTGGAAACTGAAAAAAGAGAAAGAGAAGCTTCTGAAAAAAGAGCTCAAAAACTAAGAGCTGAAATGTATAACAGAGAAATGAAAATTCAAAAGAAATTTATTGATTCTTTTGCCGCAAGCATTGCAACTGCCATTGATGAGAAATCTCCTTATACTGGAGGACACGTAAAACGTGTTGTTGATTTGACTATTAATATCGCAGAATCAATAAATAATACTAATGATGGTTTTTTTAAAAAAATTTTTTTAAGTGAAGAAGAAATTGAAGAACTAAAACTGGCCGCATGGATGCACGATGTTGGAAAAATAACTATTCCAGACCATATTATTGATAAATCATCACGATTAGAAACTATATTTGATCGTATTGAAGCAATAAAAATAAGATTTCAATTAATTGCAAAAAATTATCAAATTAATTATTTGGAAAAATATATTGAAGCTCTAAAAAAAAATTTGGATATAAATAGTTTAGAAAATCATAATGTAGATATTGATAAATTAAAAATTGAATTTGAAAAACAAATAAAAGAACTTAATGAAGAATTTCAATTTATTAAAATGGCTAATGATCCTGGAAATTTTATTAGTGATGAAAATATTGATAAAATAAACAAAATCGCAAAAAAAACATTTATTATAGACGGCTTAGAAGAAACATATTTGACTAAAGATGAAATAAAAAATTTGAGCATTTCAAGTGGTTCTTTAAATAATGAAGAAAGAAAAATTATAGAAAATCACGCTCATATGACATTAAAAATTCTTAAAAATCTCCCTTTTCCTGAAAATTTATCAAATGTAGCCAGATATGCTGGTGCTCATCACGAAAAATTAGATGGCTCAGGTTACCCGCATGGCTTATCATCTGATGAAATTGTATTGCAGCAAAGGATAATTGCAATAGCTGATATTTTCGAGGCTCTTACTGCCAGAGACAGACCTTATAAAATTCCAATGAAAATATCAAAAGCAATCAGTATTATGGAATCTATGAAAAATAATGGCTTTATTGACAGGGATATTTTTGACCTTTTTTGTAATAATAAAATATATCTACAATATGCAAAAAAAGAATTAAGCCCTGAACAAATAGATTGTTAAAACATATCTTAAATTTGTTTATGAAAGTTAAATTTATGTATAATTTAAAATATAAAAAAATTTGTTTAATTTTATTAATACTCACTTTAATATTTGTTAAACTATCAACTAATATTTGCTATTCTTCAAATATTAATTTAAATGCTAATGAAAAATTATCAAATTTTCCTGTTAGTCTTTTTGAAAGCACTACAGAGATAGATATAGGGCCCTATCTTAAGTATTATGAAGATAGAGATTCAAAACTATCAATAAATGATATTTATAATAAAGATATTTTGAAAGATTTTGTTCAAAGCAATGATAAAGTTTTAAATTTTGGCTTTACAAACTCAAGCTATTTTATAAAATTTGATCTTATATATAAATCAGAAAAAGAAAAAAGTAAAAAAGATTGGTTTCTGGTATTATCAGCACCATTAATAGATTTAATAGAACTTTATGTCATAGACTCTTCAGGTAATATAACTACTTCAAGAGAAGGTGATCACATTGAATTTCACAAAAGAAAACATCCTCACAATTTTTTTATTTTTTCAATTACAACCAGACCATTAGAAAAATTAGCAATATTTATGCGTGTAAAATCAGAAAGCTCTCTTAAAATTCCTTTAACAATATACTCAATCGAACATTTTTATCAAAAAGATCATCATGTTCAATATATTATGGGAATATATTATGGAATAATGTTAGTTATGATTTTTTATAATTTATTCCTTTACATAACAATTTTTGATAAAAGCTTATTATTAAATATTTTTTTTATTATTAGTTTTACATTATTTCAATTATCAATACACGGCAAAGGTTATGAGTATTTATGGCCTTATTCTCCATTATTTAACAATATAGCAGTGCCTTTTTTTATTAGTCTATCATGTCTTACCAGCCTGACATTTTCTAAATATTTTTTAAATACAAAAGTTAATGCAATATTATTAAATAAAGCAATAAACATTTTATTTGTAATTTCAATTATTTTATCAATAGCTTCTTTTATTATTAAAAATGTCTACAGCATTAAATTACTTTCTTTTTTGTCAATATTAATATCATTAATAATTTTTGCAACTGGAATTATATGTATCAAAAAAGGATATCGACCAGCACGTTTTTTTATGATTGCCTGGAGCATATTGCTGCTAAGCACAGGAATCTATGCATTTAAATCATTTGGATTTTTAGGTTCAAATTTTTTTACTGAATATAGTATTAGTATAGGATTTGCACTTCTTATAGTCTTATTTTCCCTTAGCCTTGCGGATAGAATTAATATAGAAAGAATTCAAACACAAAAGGCTCATGATCATATTACCAAAATACGAAAAGATGCTCAAATTGCACAAGATCAAACAAGGAAAATTTTAGAAAAAAAAGCTAATGAAATGGTAGAAGTTGCAGACATGCTTACTGATAATGCAAACGATATGAGTATTAAAGCAGCTAATGTTGCGGGAGCTTCTGAAGAAATGACAGTAAATTTAAGTGCTATTGCAACATCAATTGAACAAATGAGCACAAATGTTAATAATGTTTCAAAAACAGCAAAAATGATGTCTGAAAATATGAGCTCTGTAGCTGAAGCTATTGAACTTGTCTTTGCATCAATGAATGAAGTTAGACAAAATTCATTTCAAGGTTCAAATATATCTGAAACTGCAATGAAAATGGCAGATGCCGCTGGAAATACAATAAAAAGCTTTGGTGAGGCTGCTGATGAAATAGGTATTGTAACTGAAGTTATTAAAAGAATTGCTGAAAAAACCGAAGTCTTAGCAGTTAATGCAGCAATTGAAGCTGCTTCTGCTGGTGAATCAGGAAAAGGATTTTCTGTTGTTGCAAATGAAATATCAAAATTTGCAGAACAAAGCTCACGAGCGGCTGAAGATATTGCATCAAAAATTTCAGGTGTTCAAAAAAATACTGAAGATGTTATTAATGAAATATTAAATGTATCAAAAATTATAAAAGATATGCATGTATCAACTAAAACAATAACTCTGGCAGTAGATGAACAGACAACTGCAATAAAAGATATTGCTTCAAATACTTCTCTTGTTAATACTTATGCTGAGGAAATATCAATTTCAATGCAAGAATTATCTGCTGGAGGCAACGAAATTTCATTAAATGCAAATGAAGCTGCAAGCGGAAGCAATGAAGTAGCTCAAAATATAAGAGGTGTAAGCCAATCAGCAGAAGATGTAAAGAAAAGCAGTAATAAGGTAAATTATACTGCTGGAGAATTAAAAAATCTTGCTTCTTCTTTTAATAAACAATGATGAAGCAGCTCAAAATATCAGAGTTCTAATTCAATAGAGCCTTTTCATAAAAATATCTTTATTTTTGGTTGAATTTTTAGCGATGGATCAAAGATTACGCTCCTATGGAGCTAAAAATAATATAATATCAATATTTTCTACAAAGATCACTATCCTATGGAGCTAAAAAATTTCTATGTGTTAAAGTTGGGACACACTCCAGATTTATTTTTCGTGAATTTAAAATTTATAATTTTTTGCAGTTTTTTCTTATGTTCTTTTGTGATTATCTCTTTGGCAAAAGTTAAAAAATCTTGAGATGTTGCCATTAATCTTGTTTTATGAGACAAGGTCTATATATATTCATATTAACTTTTTAATTTTAATTTTTTTATTTTACTCCTCACAATTTTTTAAATCAAAATAATAGCAGCTGATAATCCAGATTTTATTTCTAATGTATATTTCTCAAACTGAGGATATTGTTTTTTTTGTTATCAATTAAGATGGTATCGTAAAAAGTCAGAAAATAAGATTTTTTTTATGTGTAACAATTTGAAATTGTTAATACCATTTTTATAAAAATGTCTTTTTACGAGACCATCAACTAATCTTTGTTGGGTGCAGTCGGATTAGAACGACGAAAAATATAACATATTGAAAATTAATGTTTTTTATTTTGTTTAATTATTTTACACTTAATTATTAAAACCAAATAAAATAATATAGTTATCCATTTTCGTCGTTCTAATCCGACTGCACCCATCTTTGTTTATAAATCTGCACTATACCTGAATAATATATTTTCCCATCCCAAATGTTGTTCCTTTTCCAATATGAATCCATGAACACGCTATAAGATATGGAATAATATTTTTGAAATCACCTTTAAAACAAATATTTCCTATAAGCCCGCCTAACTTCATTCTCCTTTTTTGCCGTGCAGAATATCTATCCCAGTTGTGCCAAATTAAGTTATTATCTACTACATGAATATTTTTATCTATTTGTATTTCATCTTTGAAATAAGAAGGGGAATTGTCATTACAGTAAAAATATAAAAGACTTGTAAGTCTTCGAAAACAATTATTGATAAATATTTCAAAATTAAGACTTTCACATAAACTACCTTTAAATTGTATTCTAACAGGAGTTACAAAATACATTTTTATATAATCTTTAGTATATTCAGAAGCAATTTTTTGTGCTTTTTCGAATGTTAAAAATTTTGTTACAGGAAATAATTTTTCATCTTTAAAAACAATTTCAGATTCCCTGTAGTTTTCATCTATATTGCTTATAGATGTAATATGAAATCTGCTGCGAAGTTTACCAATGCCCATATCTCCCATTTTAATTATAGAATGTATAAAATATGGAAGCTTTTCTATAACATCTCCTACTAAAACAATTTCAAAATTAAAGCATTCACCTGATTTATAAACTCTTGCATTATCTAAAGGAGGGGTTAGGATAAAAGGGTGAGGTACATGTGAATATTTATTAAATATTTTGCTTTGTTTACAAAGAGGTGATTCAAAAATATAAGAATATAAACATGTATCTTTTATCATGCATTTGTTACATGTTTGCAGATTAGTTATACAAAGTGTTTTTCTAAAGGAATTTCCAAAAGCACTTCTTAAAATACCACCTTTATATGACGGCAATTCTATGATATCATCTGCTGCAGCATTGATACGTAATTTTATACATTTAAAATTTTTCATAATTATAACATAATATAACTTTTAATAGAAATTTATTCTTGTTCTCATTTTAATAATCGTGAAATTCTGTTGAAATAAGTTTTTTATAGTGGACGACAAAGTGGACAAAGTGGACACAGTGGACACAGTGGACAAAGTGGACAAAAAAATTCTGTCCATTTTGTCCACTGCGTCCACTTTGTCCACTTTGTCCACTGCGTCCACTGCGTCCACTGCGTCCACTGCGTCCACTTTGTCCACTTCAGATATTGATCTATTTCTTTTAAATCTATAGCAAGAGGAAAAATTTCCAAAAACGATTATCAAAGCCGGATTTTTTTTAGCATATTTTAATAATAATATCTACTTAAATTCAAAAATTACTTAACAGGAGAATACGAATTAACATAAAACAATTTAGATATTGTAAAGATACATTTAAATTGATGATTAAAATAAAATTCTAATATAACACATTATAATAATTTGTTATGTTAAATTTTTAAAATAAAAAATTTATTAATACGCAATACATATCATTATAAAGGAAATAATTCAATATGTTAACTTTTTTTATCAAAACGTATATTAAATAATTGACTTTCTGAAAAAAATATGTTTTTAGCTAATAACAAACAGGGGTATTACAATTTCTAATTTAACATAATTCTACTTTGGCAGACCGAAATTTAACTATTTGAAATTACAACAAATATTGACTTTGTAATATTCAATATATTTTAAATTAAATCAATATGTTATCTTTTAATTTGCCAAAGTAGAAATAATTATAATAATCTTCTCAACTTTTATTAATTTAAATATCATAATAATAATTATTTTAATATAATTAGGAGTGTGCATTATGCGGCCAAAAAAAATGCTGGTTCTTTCACCATGTGGAACAAGTTTATTAACAAAACATGTTGAAACTAAAGAAGAAAGAGATGTTATTAATAATAATGCAAACAATAAAAATGATAAAAGTATTAGCAAGGAAGATAGAAATTTATTAAAAAAAATTATTGAACGTGCAGAAAAAAGTATTGAAAGTGGAGATTATAAAACAGCTTGTGATAAATCTGCTGAGTTAAATGGTATTATTAGATTATATGAAAATAAAATAAATTCAGCATCACAAGATTATCATATATTGCTTTGCACAGATACTTATCTTGGTGAAGTTACAGCAAGGCTTGTTGAACGATGGCTTAATATTCATAAAATCAATACTTATTTAAAACGCCAGCAAGATTTACAAACTAAGGATATAATTTCTTTTCAATATTCATTATCTGAAATTGTTCAATGGTGTGATGAAATATTATCTGATTATAAAGAAAAAAAATATCATATAGTCTTTAACCTTACAGGTGGATTTAAAAGTGTACAAGGTTTTTTACAAACTTTAGGAATGTTTTATGCTGATGAAAGTGTTTATATCTTTGAATCCTCTGAGAACCTTTTACGTATTCCTCGTCTGCCTGTAGAAATGGGTGGTGAAAATGTAATTATGTCTAACCTTAAGGTGTTCAGAAGGCTTTCAAAAGGCTTAACTGTGTCTGATACAAATAATATCCCTGAAACATTATTAATGAAAATGGATGGAGAAACTGCATTATCACCATGGGGTGATTTAGTATGGAAACAGTTTAAAAGAAATAATTACAGCAAAAAAGTTTATGAAACTCCAAGCGAAAAAATATTTTACAAACCTGAAAAACTCGAAAAAAATCTAACTGGCGATCGAATACATCTGGTTAATGAACGTATTGATGAATTGGCCAGGCATTTTGAAAACATCAGTCATCAAGGCTCTTTAAAATCTCTTGATTTTAAAAAAATAATGGGTAATCCATTACTCAATTCTACACATGAGTTTGATGCATGGGCAGACAAGGATGCAAAGAGATTTTTTGGACATTTTGAAGATAATGTCTTTGTAATTGATCAATTAGGTAAAAAACTTTAATTTTGTTATTTTGTACAGATTTAGTTTAAAGATTTTGGCAAGCCGACATATCAAAATTTACCGATTGCGTAAGTTATAATAATTTAACTTTGGTTTTTCCAATTATCTTAAATGTAAGTCTGTTTTTGTTCGTGTCAGTCCATTGGACGCAGTGGACAAAGTGGACGCAGTGGACAAAGTGGACGCAGTGGACAAAGTGGACAAAGTGGACGAAGTGGATTTAATAATATGTTTTTAATGTCCACTGCGTCCACTTTGTCCACTGCGTCCACTGCGTCCACTGCGTCCACTGCGTCCACTTTGTCCACTTTGTCCACTTTGTCCACTGCGTCCACTGC
>Ga0272440_1003932_pt1 | contig 10854 bp, 7 predicted proteins | sample SSMMMBAug17_FD_192440 | JGI IMG/M metagenome (GOLD analysis project Ga0272440, IMG submission 192440) | Marine sediment archaeal communities from Little Sippewissett salt marsh, Falmouth, MA, United States - SSM-MMB-Aug17 | ecosystem: Environmental > Aquatic > Marine > Wetlands > Sediment ... | reverse complement strand
TATGTTACGCCCTTTCAGGGCTAAGAAAAAGTGTAACTTTTTTGTGTTGCACCCTTTTTTATATAAATCCAACCGACATTTTCGGTCATAGAATAAAATGTTAGAAAAACAAAAAACGTTGAAAAATGCCAGAGTAGGTTTATATATTCACATTCCATTTTGCATTCAAAAATGCCCTTATTGTGATTTTTATTCAATATCGAATTTAAGCCTGATACCCGATTACATCAATGCCTTAATTAAAGAAATACAGTGCAAAGCTTCTTTTAATCAGGCAATAGATACTGTTTATTTGGGTGGAGGAACACCATCAGTATTAAATGCTTATCAAATAGATCATCTTTGTCAGACTATTTTCAGCCATTTTGATATCAGTCAACATGCAGAAATTACAATTGAAATTAATCCAGGAACCATTTCCAATGAAAAACTGTTGAGCTGGAAATCATGCGGGATTAATCGTGTTAATCTTGGCATTCAGTCGTTTCACGACGTTCATTTGAAACAATTGGGTAGAATATACACATCTACTCAGGCACATCATGCTATCGATGTTTTATATCAAAACAATTTTAGTAATATAGGGATTGATTTAATGTATGGAATTCCAGGACAAAGCATAGATGAATTTGAAACAGATGTTCATATGGCCATTAATTATGACTTAAAGCATCTATCATGTTACACACTTAGCTATGAGCCCAACACCCCCTTATTTCAAAAGATTATAGAAAAAAAATTGATACCTTCAACTGAAAAAACTGTGGTGCAAATGATGGCATCATTAATGAACATCTCGACAGATTATGGATTTGATCACTATGAAACATCAAATTATGCCTCAAGTCCTTCATTTCGTTCAAAACACAATCAGAAATACTGGAATTTGTCCCCATATATTGGATTAGGAGCTTCAGCTCATTCATATAAACCGGATCAAAGGTCCTGGAATGTTAAGGATATTGGTCAATATATTAAAATGATTTCATCCAATATTGATCCTGTATCTGAAACAGAACAACTCACTCAAAAGCAAAAAATGATTGAGTTTATCTTTTTAGGTCTAAGAACTTCTCAAGGAATCAAACTGGATCGTTTTGAGAAAATGTTTTCTGTTTGTTTTAATGATATCTTTTCTTGTAGATTAGAGCAGTTGATAGCTGATAATTATGTTGAAAGAACCAAAGAGGCCTGTCGATTAACATATTCCGGATGGTTTTATCTGGATAGTATTATTGAACAGATGGTTAACTGTCTGGAATAATGATTTATAAAAAAAGGAACGACAATTAAATAAATTTTCCATTATGACGTTCGCATTTAGGTTGAATAAAATTCATGATAAATATTTAATTGCTTCTATTAATCAATATGCTATAAAATAAATCTTTTTGTCCGATACTATTGAATATTCATAATTTTAATCAAATAAAATCATCGGAGCCATCAATGAAACATTATTATTGTACATACTTTGATCGTAATTATTTTGTAAAAGCAATGGGCATGATCAATTCATTGCTAACCCATGAACAACACCCTTTTGAAATATATGCTGTCTGCCTTGATGAACTAACACGAATCTTTTTAAAAAAATTAAATTATCCATTTTTGCATCTGATTCCACTTCATGACATAGAATATCATGATCAGGCATTGATTAATGCTCGAGGTAATCGATCACTAATTGAATATTACTGGACACTTACTCCATCAGTGATATTAAAAATACTGGATAACAATCCACACATTGATGTTTTAACATACCTGGATGCTGATCTTTATTTTTATTCATCTCCTGATCCTATTTGGAATGAACTGGGAAATTACAGTATTATGATACATGAACATCGGTTTTCACCTGAACAAAAAGCATCGGAAATGTTTGGAAAATATAATGTAGGACTTCTCTGTTTCCGAAATGACCAGCGTGCAAGGACTGTTTTGCATTGGTGGCGAAATCGTTGCAATGAATGGTGTTATGCGCGTCTGGAAAAAGATCGCTATGGAGATCAACTATACCTCAATCAGTTTCCAATTCGATTTGAAGGGGTGAATGTATTAAAGCATATTGGAGCAGGGGTTGGGCCCTGGAATCATATTCAATATCATTTTACAAAAGATCAAAATAATCAGGTCTTTGTTGATGGTTATCCATTGGTTTTTTATCACTTTCATTCATTAATATTTGTTCAAACAGGCCTGATCATTCCATCAAAGTATATTAAAAATCCATTCACATTGGATATTTTATCTTACTGTTTTATTCCATATGTAGATAAACTATGGCAGCATATTCAAGAAATTCGATCCATTCATCCTGATTTTGATTGTGGTCTCTCCAACAAAAATATGATAACAGCCGATAGAATGTTTATTGCCCATAAAAGTATTCGTTCAAAGATAGAGCAATCTAATCTTCCACATGAATATATCCCTATGAATGGAAATTGGGATTGTTATGCGACCCCACAGTTAAGAAAAAAGCAATCTATAATAAGTCACCAAAAGTTAACTGAAGAGACATTGCCTGTTCCAACAGGAAAAAAACAAACACCGCCAGACATCATACTGGATCAGGCTGAACAAGAACTGCAAAAAGGCAATACCAACATTGCCATTCAAATGTTGATGAGAATTATTCATAAATGGCCCAATTATTATCTGGCTTATAATGATTTGGGAATCATACATTGGAAGTCTGGAGATAAAAAATACGCATTTGATTACCTGAAACACGCATATGAACTGAATCCATTTGATGCTAAAATTGTCAAAAATCTTGTGAAAATGTTGTTGAATCTTAGTGAAACAAAAGCGGCTGATAATATTATTTCCCATTATTTAGAACGTTTTCCTGCAGATTTGGAGATGAGAGAGCTTCGTTATAAAATTGTCAAACCTGTAATGCTTAACTTAGGGTGTGGTAAAAATTTTCACAAAGACTGGATAAATATTGATATCAAATCAAGCGGTCCTGATGTCATTGCCCATAACTTATTTTCAGGCATTCCATATGACAATAATTCTGTTGATGTTGTTTATCATTCTCATGTATTGGAGCATATGCACAAACAATTTGCGCCTGATTTTCTAAAAGAGTGTTTCCGCGTTCTTAAAAAAGGAGGGATTATACGCGTTGTCATTCCGGATCTTGAAAGAATTGTTCGTGAGTATATAAACCATTTAGAAAATGCATTAAATGGTGATGAAGATGCTGCTAAACGATATGAATGGATTATGTTGGAATTGTATGATCAGACAGTAAGAAATCAAGTGGGTGGCGAAATGCTGGAATATTGGAAACAAAATCCCATGCCGGCAGAATCATACATATATGAACGTTGTGGTCATGAAGTATCCAATGCAGTTGAGCTAATTAGACGACACAATGTTTTGCCCAATCCAAACAAAGATATATTTATTCAAGCAATGCAACATCCCAGCAATCAATTGTTAATGCAAATGGCACGTTTTAGAATTTCAGGTGAGGTTCACCAATGGATGTATGACCGATACTCTCTAAAATGCCTGTTGCAGAAAACTGGCTTTTCAGACATTCACGTCTGTAAAGCGAACGAATCTAACATTGCTGATTTCAGTGATTATTGTTTGGATACTGATAATTTGGGAAACATACGCAAACCAGATTCCTTATTTATGGAAGCAAGAAAATTTTAAATATTATTAAAATCAAATTCAAATAAAATTCTTTGATGAATTCAGTTGACATCAAAAAATATAGTTGATAAAAGAATTAAATAGTACTCATTAATGATTTTTTAATAATCATAATTTTATTTTAACCAGCCAAAATATTTTCGATGATTAATTATTTGTTTAACCTACCAGGAAATACTTTTTTTATGCCTGAATGCATTTCGAAACAACCAACATATGGTATAATGATTTATTTATAGAAAAGGTGTTCTATTTGAAATGTCTATATCTTATTGTTTGTTGATAGAAAAGGCTTAAAAGTGATATATGGACTGAATGATATTCATTTTTTTTAGAAAATTTAGGGCAAATCCATGAATGGTATCACCATTTTTTTAACAGGTAAATAATTATCACAAGAGGATGAATCAGTTCCCGGTTACTGGTTTGCAAAGGAGCTTTTTTTTAATGCCATGCCGCAAACAGTTCCGGTTTTGTTTTATCTAACATTATTAATAGGAGATTTGTTTATATGAAAACAATTTATGTGGGAAACATTCCTTTTAGCAGCACCAAACAGGATGTTGAAGAGCTGTTTGAAAAGCATGGTCAAGTTCATTCGGTTAAATTTATTACAGACCGAATTTCCGGAAAATTTAGAGGTTTCGGCTTTGTTGAAATGGATGAAGACGCCGCAGATAAAGCTATCGAAGAATTAGATGGCTATAGTCTGGGAGGCCGTAATTTAAAAATTAACGAAGCAAAAGGTCGAAAACCCCGCCCAAACAATGATCGTGGCGGAGGCGGAGGTTTTAACAACCGACGAGGTTCTTATAATAGCAATAATCGGCGTTCATCAATGGACCGACGCTATTAGTTTTTTTAATATCTGATTCATCCCATTACGTTTCAAAAATGTTTTTTTGGAAGTATTTTTAAAAAGCCCGCTATGCTATGATGTATAGCGGGCTTTTTTTGATGGCTGGAAAAGACTAAAGCAAATGATCTAACGTTAACTGCTGGATAATGTTAGTTGTGGATTTACTTCGGTCCATTGTATAAAAATGGAGACCGGGAACGCCTTGTTTGAGTAGATCTTTACATTGTTCTGATGCGAAATTAATGCCCAATTCCAATACTGCATCTTTATCTTCAGCATCAACGCCATCCAATTTTGATTGAAGATCATCAGTTAAGGTTGACCCACAAACCTTGCACAGCATATTGGTCATTTTTACTGTATAAACTGGCATTATGCCTGGAATAATTGGGACTTTGATTCCTTGTGCAATGCATTTGTCAACAAAATCATAATAAAATTTGTTGTCGTAAAAATATTGGCAAACAACATATTCTGCACCATTATCAACTTTCAATTTAAGATATTCAATATCTTTATCCAGACTTTCGGCTTCAATATGACCTTCAGGATATCCGGCGCATCCAAGCGTAAAATCATAGTGCTTTTTAATAAATGCGATCATATCTGATGCATATGCAAAACTGTCCGGATGTGGCTTGAAATCATCTCCTTTGGGTTTATCTCCTCTGATAACAAAGATGGTTTCAACGCCAAGCGCTTTGTATTTATCTAAAACCGCTTTAATTTCATCCGGTCCAAGTCCAAAACCTGCAATATAAGCGACTGTTGGCAAATTTTTATCAATCATGATTTGTTTGACTGTCTGGTAAGAACCATCTCGCGTTGATCCACCAGCTCCAAACGTAACTGACATGTAGTGTGGTTTTGATTCTGAAAGTTTATCGATAATGCCGCCAAATTTTTCAGCAGCTTTTTCGTTTCTTGGAGGAAAGAACTCCATTGAAATAACATTTTTGTTGTTTTTGTAAACATCTGTTACACGCATAATATATAAAACTCCTTTATAATATTTTATTTAGGGTTTCGGAAAAATGGGATGATGTCTGTATCGAGCAATTCCCATTAGTAACCCTGCAACCATTATTACTCTAAGTAAAGAGAAAAAACAATTCATATAAGGCGGTATCAGCCATAATTGAATCATTTGACATTTATCCACCGGCCCATTCCAGTTTAACTGAATCGAATGCCATTCCCATTTAGGCAATCCAGGGCCGGTTTGTACAACAGCATCAGAAATATTTTTATCCCTTTTGCTGTATTGTTTCCTTGCTAAAGTATTTTGTTGGCCTGACATCACTTTTTGTTGTGGTGATGCTAACATAAAATGATCTGCTATAGACAAAGGTTTCGTTTTTTGGGAGAAAGAAACCGACCTGACAGAAGTTTGTTGTTGACCATTTTTTTCTAATTGAGGAAAAATACCGGATCGAATCTGATTTAACATAAAAGGCAGCACATAAACACCAAATAAAACAACCGCACAAACAAACCAAAATCGCACAAAGGATTGAAGACGACCTTCAGGAACAACACGAAGGAGTGCTATAATGGCCAATAAATGAAGCCAGGTTAATTGGGGGGCTGAAGGTTCGTGAAATGTCAATATCATTGTCAGCAGCCCTAAGATGGCCCATTTTGTATTGTTTAAATGGTAGATCGCCATAACAATGATCAATGCAATAAAAAAATCAATTAATCGCCATTGTCCAAACCATGAGCCACTAAGTGTGTCTACGCCAGTTGCTGAAATCAAACGCCATCCCGGCGGTAAATGCAAATTTGCCTTAAGGTGATTCATAGAATGATCCCAACCAATGGCAGGTATTTTGCGGATGCTTTTGATATAGCGAGCATCAGAAGACATGGATAATTGTCCTGTTCGAATTTCAACGCCTGTTTGATTGTTACTATCAGTTGTAATGAGTTGATCATGATCAGAAAAAGATACCCGTCCCAATTGTATGTCTTTTTTCATATTCAGACGCCAGTTTTTATGAATAGTTCCTTTTAAAGAATCATGTATCGTATAACCGGTGCCCTCAAAATCAAGCCAAATGGTTCTATTCAAACTCAGTTGATCAGGCGGGGGATCCGGATCTCCTCGTCTTTGCTCTTGAAATATGATCGATTGATCGGGCAGAACAGTATAAGCAGGATAATGTTGCCATTGTTTAGGAACGCCGACATTTTTAGGGTCTGTACCTTTAACATTCATTAGCTTGACCATTCTGAATTGGTTTTTTGATTCAAAACTCCATGTCTCAGATTTTTCCAATAAAAAATTTGATGTCAACTGGTAAACCGGTTGACAAAAACGTGTTGTAATAAATAACTCCCATTTCCCTGGCCGAACATGTACACGCAAATGCCTATTTTTTTCAATTTGTACTGGCAAAGAACTAATAACATTCACCACTCTTGAATCCTCTGGCAAAACTTGATTAAATAGTTCTTCTCTGCTTTGACCGGACACTGATAATTGAAAACAATGGGTCATGGTCATAGGAATGTCATCAGTGATCAGGCGATAGATACGAATGTGCAATCGTTGATCTTTTGGCATTTTAGTTGTTTTTGAATTAAGCCAGAGGTTATGATTATTAGTAACAAATGGTTCTGAAATGTTCTGTCCATTTAATGTCAAGGATAGTAATCCTGTATTGACTGGTATCCAGATTGATTCAGGAATCTGATCATATAAAAAATTTCCTGTCACATGAAATTCACCTTCAGGTAAAAAAATGGCAGGATGATTATGTCTTTCAAGAACAGGCAATAATAAGTTATTATTTTTTACAAATGTAGGCCAACAATTAGATTGTCCAGGTATATTCATCCACTGTTCAGTAAATGATATACCTCTTAAAGAAAATGTCCCACCATCATGATCAATGTTTAAATGACCAGTTGAGAGAAAATGGCAATGCTTGTTCTTTACATTATGGTAATTAAAAGGACAAAATTCATTATCTTTTTGATAAAGAACCCACTGTTTCCAAGTTTTAAGGTCTTCAGGAATGTAAGATAGAGGACTATCTTTTGCAGAAGCGCCTGTTATCAAAAAGGCAAAATCAAAGATGAATATCAGTATTAAAATAAGTTTTTTAAACATTTATACACCAGATAATCATCTATTCCAAATAATTGAGTGCTTGTTTAAACTTTTCGTTTAACGTCAGGCTTATATCAGCAATATCTTTTAGTAAATCGGATAGTTGCTGAAGGTTTTCGTCTTTGGCTTTTTCTGACCAATCCAAATAGTTTTTAATATGGTCGTCGTTATGTTTCAACCAATGTGTTATCATTTTTTGGATTCGGTCTTTGTTTGTTTGGGATCTATGATCGTGATCGTGATCGTGGCTATGATTATGGTTGTGGTTGTGACTAGCATTTTCGTGGTGATGCATATTATTATTTTCCTTTTTTTATTTCATTGGCAAGCATGTTTTGATTTATCGATTGTGGTATAATTCACAAACCGCTTGCTAACGCGCGCGGCTCTGTTAACAAACAAATATTGGCGAATCAGAGCCGCGAGCGTTAGCAAGCGGTTTGTGAAGCAGATAAAAGACAAAAAAAGAACCAATACCACCTCTTTTGTTACATACTAAAACCTAATTCACTAAAATCAATTTGATCTTCAACCGGTAAAATATTTTTAAACAAACCTTTCATGTCATCAGGAATGTGATCTTCAAATTGAGAGAAATCCTTCAAAAATTCAGCAACCAGGCGGTTAGCACGAAGTTCATATTCACCAATATTATCTGTATGCATTCTTGGATTAAGCATTTCTCTGGGGATTCCTGGACAAATGGTGGGAATTTTAAATTGAAAGACCGGGTCTATTTCAAAATCTACATGGTCTAATTCACCGGCCATTACTGCCTGAATGGCTGCACGACTATATTTAATAGGAAAACGTTCTGATTCTCCATATTTTTTTCCACTCCAACCAGTGTTGATTAACCAGCAGGAAACATTATTGGCTTTGATTTTATTTCGTAATCGTTCTGCATAGATATGAGGTGGAAACGTCAGCGATGAATCCCCAAAGCATACATTAAACGACGCGGTAACATCACCTGTGTCTGTCCGCATAAATTCTGAGGTAAAACTGGACAGAAAGCCAAACAATGCCTGCTCAGGTGTCAAACGAGCGATAGGCGGAAGAACGCCGAAGGCATCGCATGTAAGCAGAAATAAATGCTTTGGATGGCCATATTTTTTCTTTTGGGAAACGTTAGGTAAATGTTTATTGGCAAATGCAGCGCGTGTATTTATGGTGAGATCTCCATCTGATAAATCAATATCTCTTGAATCCAAATGGATGGAAACATTTTCCAAAAGTGTTCCAAATTTTCGTATACAAGTAGTGATTTCAGGGGAATCTTCATTATTTGTTCCATATACCTTTGCATAAATGCCATTTTCAAAATTAAAAATGCCATCATCAGCCCAACCATGGGCATGATCGCCAATAAAAATAGATTTTGAATCAATACTAAGTGTTGTTTTACCTGTTCCTTCTCGCCCCATAAATAAAGCAATATCGCCAGAAAAAGACATGTTGGCTGCGCATCGCATCGGAAAAATATCGTCTGGAATTGAATAGTTGATCATTGTAAAAACCGCCTGTCGAATATTTCCAGAATATGAGCTTCCACATATAAAAACAACTTTATGAGTCATATTGACAATCACAGCTGTTTGTGAGTTGGTGCCATCAACTTCCGGAATAGACTGAAAACTGGGAATATGAACAACTGTAAATTCAGGATTGTATTTTTCCGGTTCTTTTTGATTGTAAATAGGAAAAAATAAGTTACGCGCAAAAAGACTGTGCCATGCAGTTTCTGTTACAATTCGAATGGGAATGCGATAATCAGATTCCTTACAAACATAACAATTTTGAACATACACATTTTTATTTTGCATATAAGAAAGTGCTCTATTTATAAATGCTTCATAGCATGATGGCTCCAGTTCATTAATTCTGGGCCCCCAACATACTTTTTTTTCACTGACAATATCTTTTACGATAAATCGATCTTTATGAGATCGCTCTTGAGCATGTCCTGTTCGAACAACAAGAGCACCGCCATGAGTGATTTGGCCTTCACGATTTTGGATGATTTCTTCATACAGTTTTGCTTTGGAATAATTTCGTTTAACCTGTCTCAGGTTTTCTTTACCAATCGTTACCAAATCAAGAGCACCATTTTTGAATGTGAGCATATATCCCCCTTTAACGCTGATTTGTTTATTAATCAGCGATCATAATAATAAGACTATACATGATTATGAAACATATCCACCTTGAATTAAAGCATAAAGAACCATTTTTTGCATCATGATATCTCTGGCAGATGTTGGGTTGTCAAGTTTAAGTCTTTGCAAGAAAGGTTTAGCCGCTTTGGGCGTTGACAAAATGGTCATTGCCTTACCCAGTTTGGCAGCTTTTGTCCCTAAACTATCATTCATCATTCCTTTTAGATTGTTCAATGCTTTTCCAAGAATCAATTCTTCCTTTGTCAAGTCTGTTCCAAAAGGATAAGGAACAAACAAACCTTTTTCTTTGTAGGGTGCCAGATCGTCAGCAATACGAGCAGGTATGTTCTTTTTGAACATATCCGGGAGGATGTAATTTGATGGTAATTTACCTGCATTTTTTGCTGTTTGAATCAATTCATCCTGAAAACGAGAATCTGCAATTTTGATTAAAGCAATGATTATTTCTTTATCAGAAAGCCCTCTGAGGTTTGCAATTCCATATTCTGTAACAATAATATCTCTCAAATGCCTGGGAATTGTACAATGGGCATATTTCCAGATAATATTTGATGAGACATCAGCCCCTTTACTTCTTGTAGAACGAAGCATTAAAATAGAACGACCATCAGGCAATGCGTGAGCCATTGAAACAAAATTAAATTGTCCGCCCACACCACTGACCACCTGGCCATTTTCCAGTCCATCTGATACTATTGCTCCAGAGAGAGTGCACATTAAAGCAGCATTGGCAAATCGGCCGTGCTTACGTTGAAGCATTTTCAAATCGTAACTGGCCCATTGATTGCCATATAATTGGTTGACATTCAGCACACTGGTCATATGAATCATTTTACGTTCTTCTTCAGACATGTTATTCAGTGCATCATAAAACACATTTGGCCCCAGAAAAAATGCAGCATGGATAATAATTGGTTTTTTTAGTTTGTCACCCAGGCATTTATCCATAACCTGCTGAAGATTCGCTTGAACCGAAAGATCGGCCGGTATCTCAATAGCTTCTCCTTTAATAGTAC
>Ga0272440_1003931_pt1 | contig 10858 bp, 6 predicted proteins | sample SSMMMBAug17_FD_192440 | JGI IMG/M metagenome (GOLD analysis project Ga0272440, IMG submission 192440) | Marine sediment archaeal communities from Little Sippewissett salt marsh, Falmouth, MA, United States - SSM-MMB-Aug17 | ecosystem: Environmental > Aquatic > Marine > Wetlands > Sediment ... | reverse complement strand
TTCGTTTTAAAAAATTTTGAATGTCAAAAAGGCGAAACAAAAAGCTCTGTTTTAAGGTTTTTTTTATAAAATAGTAAGCAAACAATGCAAAGAATATTGATACTGCCATAAATATCAGCTTGAATACTTGGGATTGTTTCTGGGCATATTGTATACTTTCGGATATCTGTTGATTGAAAGCATGATACAATTCTTGAAAACACTTTTGAATGATTTGTTTATTTTTATGATAATTCTCTGAAAATATATCTTGTTGATCTATTTTTGTTTCATCATGATTGGCCGGGCTTGTTGTTGATTTGGAAACTTCACGTCGGAATTTATGAAATGCATTGGCCGAAAATATTTCATAGCGCTTAATTATTTTCTGAATGATCCCTTGAGTATTCTTATCTACATTCATTTTTTGCAAATTTAATAAGGCTTTTTCAGCTTCAATGGCTTTCAATCGTGCTGTATCCAAAAATTTTTCTTGCTTATGTTTTATTGCCTGATCGTACAAAGAAAGCTGTTCATAATATGCATGTTCTGCATTTTGGCAGAATTGCTTCATGGGAAGCATATTGTTTTGTATTTGCTTATAAATGAACTCATTGGAAAATGCATGTGAGAAGGCAACAATTAACAAGGCAAGATAGCCCAATAGCATACATGAAAATGATAGCCAGATTTTCTGGTTTATTGAAAAAGATTTTAACATGTTTTCACCTTAGGATTATATGATCAATGCTCATTGTTCAGACATGTCATCTGATAACTGTTTTGCCAGCTCAGCCAGTTCTGTGGCAGATTGATGAATACTGAATATCCCCTCATTACTATCTTTGATCGCACCGCTGACACCACGTATACTATGAGCCACTTCATTAGAGCCTTTTGCCATTTCTCCAATATTTCGAGCAACATCATTGGCGCCAGTTGTTAATTCTGCCATTGCCGAGGCGATCTGGTCTGCACGAGAGTTTGCTTCCGAAGCATTGGCTGCGATTTCATTCACAGCAATTGTTTGACTTTCAACGGCAATCATGATGGTTTCTGAAGATGTATTCATTTCTTCAATAATACTGGACACATCTGCAATAACATCCACAGCCTCCTTTGTATTGACCTGAACATCAGAAATACGTGTAGCAATATCTTCAGCCGCTTCCGCACTTTGATCCGCAAATTTTTGAATCGCATTTGCAACAACAGCAAAACCTTTTCCAGCTTCTCCAGCGGCTGCTGCTTCGATAGCTGCATTCAATGCAAGAAGATTTGTTTTGTCTGCAATTCGCTTTATAACCTCAGTAACCTTCCCAATTTCATTGGCTGCCTGCCCCAAAGATGTCATTGTCTCACCCGCTATTTTGGCCATATTTGTGGCTTTATCCGCAATTTTTGAGCCTTGGCGAGCATTTTCACCAACCCCAGTCATGGACGCGGACATTTCCTCAATGGCGCTGGCAACAGAATTAATGTTTTCATTCATCTGACGTGCAGTGTTTGAAATTCCGGTAACATTGGTACTCATTTCCTCAACCGAGGATGCAATCATATTAATATTGACATTCATCTGTTCTGATGATCCCGCAACATTTTCAGCCTGAGTATTCATAATTTCCGCATTTTTTTTCAGCTGGTCTGAGATACTGACAATGTTACTTGACTTGATTTCCAATGTTTCTGATGTTTTCTTTTGAGAAATGTTTGATTCTTTTTTTTCTTTGATAGACTCATTATGAATTTCTAAAACTTCAGCTTTTTCAATGGCGTTTTTCTTTCGCATTGAATAAATTCGATCAGCAAGCCCCAAAGATAGCAACACAACCATGAATGCCGAACCAATTTGGGCCGCATGCTCAGTTGTAAATGTTACTGGCAATAAGCCTGTTGTTTTTGCGGTATATGCGATTGATCCAATAAGAAAAATGAACCATGCCATGAGATAATAACGCGCCGATTGATTTCCTCTATATAATGAGATACACCCCGTAACCATTAATACGATAGCAAATAATGCGGAGTAAAGAACAGACATTCGAATTAATAAATCACTATTGCCACTGAGTGATAAAACCATTATTGCCAGACCCAAATATGCCACAACAGAAATGGGACGGTTGACAATTGGTTCTGGTGTTTCATTGGATAAAAAGACACTGGAAAACCTTGCGCCCCAAAACCCCAAAAGTCCAATAAAAAAAGGAATGGAACGATTTGCCCACCATGCAGCCTTGGGCCATAAATACTCAAAACCATGCCCATTTAACGATAATTGAAAGAATACATAACTGACAATAAATATAACATAGTATATAAAACAACGATCCCGAACAGCTAAAAATAAAAATATATTGTACAAAACCATAACCAATAAAGCACCATAGTAAATGCCAAAAAGTACTTGTTCATCATTAATTTTTTCAATAAATGATTCTGGTGTCCACAAATTGAGAGGCAGTTGAAGGGAACCTTCAGTTTTAACATTCAAAAACAATGTAATACGTTGGTTAGGATCTGTTCGTATACGAAAAATACAATGATTGTAGTCAATTTCTCGATGGGAAAATGGTAAGCTGTCTCCTGACTGACTGATTTGATATTGGCCATTTGTGTCTAAGTAATAAAATGCCACATGATCAATGTGGGGATATGCCAATTCAAGATACCAGTCTTGAACTTTCTGACTCTTTGATATAATATTTATTTTTAACCAATAGTTGGAACGTGTAAAACCAAGATTTAAGATATCTTTTTTAGATACTTGAAATCTTGGAATAAAGGCATCTGATGCGATTTCTTTTATTGTCCATTCCTGGTTTTTGTCTTCAATATATAGCAAATACTTTCCCAGTTGATAATATTCAGTATCTTCATGAAGTTCTAAGGATCGTTCAAAATATATTGACTCATCAGCAGCCATGATATTTGTTGATGTGACAAATATCATTAACATTAGCCCGATTAAACATGTAATGGTTATTTGCTTTTGCATGGTATCCCCTGACTTGAATAATGCGTTTAAATATTGAGCTGATTAATCGTGTTCATCAGTTCCGAGGCCATATAAGCCAATTCTTGAGAGGCGTTATTCGTTGATTCTGCCTGACCAGCAGTTTGTTTGATTTTGACAGCAATACTATTGATCAAACTCAAGGCATCATTGGCGCTATTGGCAACTGTATGTCCAGCTTGAACATTCTGGTTGGTATGTTCTGAAATACTTGTCGCTGTTTGGGTTTGCTCCAGTACAGCTGTTGCATTTTTTTCGTTTATACCTGCAATTTCATCAATAATTGTACTAATTTGCTCCATGGCTTGAACAGCATCCTGAGTACTCATTTGAATATTCTCAATTTCTTGTGCAATTTCATCTGTTGCATCAGCGGATTGTTTTGCCAGTTTTTGTACTTCATCAGCAACAACAGCAAAGCCTTTGCCGGCAATTCCAGCGCCCTCGGCTTCAATAGCCGCATTCAAGGCCAGTAGATCTGTCCGATCAGCAATATCGTTAATGACTGTAATGACTTTTCCAATTTGTTCTGAAGCCTCCACCAGTGCTTTCATTTTGGTGTTGACTTCAGCTGTTTTCATATTTGCATCTTTGGAAATTTGATTGGCTTTTTCAGTATTTGTCGCCACATTTTTTAATGAACCGGTCATATTTTGCACAGAATCTGCCTGGCTGGAAACATTGGCAGCCATTTCCTCACCCAATGTCGCCATGCTGGCAATGCTTGATGCACTTTGTTCGGACATGGTAACAATATCTTCAGTGGATGTTTGAATTTCAGCAGACATTTGTGACATAGAATCTGATGTCATATTCAATTGTTCAGTAATTCGTTTGACTTCATCAACAATGTTGCCCATCATGCTTAAATCAGTCAGACTTAGAATGGTCCCCTTTTTATTTTCATCTTTTTCAAAAGGTACGACTGTAAAATCAACGGGTATGGTCTGGTCGCTGTCTCCCACATGAATACGCGTTTCAACAGATATGACATTCCTGGATTGACTGGCATGACGACAGGGACAGTTGTCTTCCTCACATTTTTTTGACCGAATGATTTCTTTGCATGATCGATTTAAAACGTCTGCTTGATCTTTTTTTAATAAATCAAGCCCCGAGTCATTAATAAATGTAATGCAGTAATTCTCATCAAGTTCAATGACAGGAACAGGAATGATGGCTAGTTTTTTCCGCAAACCATTGTTGATATCAATTAAATTGTTGAATGTCTGTATAACAGGCTGCAGCAAATTTATTTTGGATACGTATGACAATACGTTTGATCCTTTTGTCAACTCACTTTCAACATAGTGTATCATTCCATTAATTGTACGTTTAAATAAAAAATATGCAGAGACAAACACGAAAATCATAATACTGATAACAGTCAGTGAAAGTTTAAAAAAACCGATTTTTATTTCATCACTGTGTTGTTTTGCTTTTTGCCTGATTTGATTCAAGTGATTCTTGAAATTGTCTGCTGTCTGTGGAGATATTTTGGACAATTGGGGTAAAAATGAACTTTCCATATCCTGGGTCGTTTGTTCAAATGAAAAATAGAGTGAATCAAAAAGATTTAAACCATATATTCCGGTACTAAAAACAAAAATGAGGCAAATTATCGCAATGACAAGCATTTGCCAGGAGATTTTTTGTTTTAACAGCGTCATTTTTTACTCCTTATTGTTGTTGTTTGATTTTTGATGACTCACCTTGAATGGATCAACCATACATTTCAAATTACTCGATAAATGATTTAGAACGATAGCTGTTTCATTAATTTGGTGACTGATTTGACGATTAAAAGAAATACTTTCACTTACGCCTTGAATGCGTGTAGAAACATCATTTGCCCCCATTGCGACTTGAGCAGTATTATCAGCCGCATCATTTACTGTACGACTTAAATCTTCAATAGATATATTAATATTTCTGGCACGTTCATCTGCTTCAAGCGCATTGCTGGCAATTTCCTGCACTGCTTTAGTCTGCTCAATCACAGCAAAAGAAATGGAGTCTGAGGATTCGTTCATTTCCTTGATAATTGATGAAACATCTTTGAAAACATTTTCTATTTCAGATGTTCCTTTTTGAACGCTGGCAATCCGATCTGTGATATCTTTCGCAGCCCGGCTGCTTTGTTCGGCAAACTCTTGAATGGCACTGGCAACAACTGAAAAACCACGCCCTGCTGAGCCGGCTGATGCTGCCTCAATGGTGGCATTTAAAGACAAAATATTGGTTTTATGCGCAATACGTTGGATAAACTCAGACACGCCACCTATTTCATCTGCTGCATGTCTGAGAGAATTAACTGTTTTACCTGCTTTTGCCGCCAGTAAAACAGCTTTGTCAGCAATTTCAGTACCATTTTGCGCACGTTCACCCACATGATTCAATGATGATGATAATTCTTCGATAGCATTGGCCACACTGTTGATGTTATTGAATAAATAATCTGATGTTGAAGAAACACCGTCCATATTATCACTGATTTGCTCAACACTGTTGGCAATCGTGTGAATGTTTGCACTAATCTGAACAGATGCTTCAGCAACGATATTCGCTTTTGATTCTGCATCTTCAGATTGATTGGTTAGTTGTTCAGCAATATCAGTCATGTTGTCTGCAGAGCCCGAAAGCATGTTTGCATTCTCTTTGACATCAGCAATAATTTTACGAAATCCTTCCAAAAGCTGACCCAATGCCTGAGCCAATGAATTTAACTCGTGAGAGGCCATTGTTGGGGTAATGTCAACAGATAAGTCCAATTTCTTCAATTGCTTTGCAATTTGCATCAAATTATTTATTGGCTTTAGAATAAGCCATCGCAATGAAAAAATGAGTGTGGCGCCAAGCAGTGCCACAACAAGAAATGAACCAAAAGATTGTGAAAGAAACAAAACATTTAGCTTTTTATAAACGTTCCTTCGTGTTTCATGTAACTCATTGATATTTTGTTCTTTAAGCATTTGCAATTGTTCCTCAATTTTTTCAATAGAGTAATAAAGGCGAATGCGTTCTACTGATGGAATTCCTGTTTTTTTATTGATCATCATATATGATTTTAATGGCAGTGCTTTTGGAAACTGTTTTGCTGTCTGAACTGTTTTCGATTTCCAGGCTGCTAAAAAAGATTTTCCTTTTTGATCGCAGAATTCTGCGGCAAAAACCATCGGATGCATCAACAAGCTATGAATTTGAAACTCAAATGTCTGGGCATATATAATATCAACAGATTGCATCAATGTGATCAAATCATTCACCTGATTTGACAGTTGATCTGATAACAATTTTTTTTCCTTGTATAAGCTATACAAATAGAAGTGTTCTTTTTCTTCAACTTTTTTGTCTGTCATATTGTTTAACAGTTCGATTTCATATTGTACCACCAGAATACAGCCAACGACCATTAACAGTAAAGCGATCCCGCAAGATAGAAGGATTATTTTTGTTGCAATGCCTGTTTGCTTCATAAAAGCTAAATCCTAACGTTTTAAATCTACTGCGTATAAAAATTTTGTTGCATCCAGGATAATCAAAAGTTTATCCTTGAGTTTGCAAACACCTTTTTCAAGCTCTGATTTTCGAAAATCTCTGGCAATGCCCGAAATATTTTCTTCTGACACACGATATTCAATCAAACGCTCCTCAACTTCAATCATATGGCCAATTTGATCAACCATTACGCCAAAAGATTCTCCGACATTGGGATGAAACAAAAGCACTCTGCTTGCTTCATCAATGGATTTGGTAGAAAAATTGAGCAACAATCGCAAATCCAAAACAAGATGAACATGCCCCCGAATATTGACAAATCCGAGCATTTCTGGTGGTGCATGATGAATTTTCGTGAGAACCACTTCATCAATAATTTCTTTAACATCCAAAATATCCACGCCAAAAAAATGCCCTGCCATTTGAAATGAACAAAACTGGCGTTTTGATTCCGGCAGTTTCTTTTTTTCAGATGTGATATTGTTTATATTCCGCATTGATTATCTCCTGGATTACTTACTTAATAGTTTTGAAACAACTTCAACAATACGATCTCGATCAACTTTTACTTCATAGGCATCAAAACCTGCTTTCAATCCGATTTCCCGATCTTTTTCAGAATCAAGACTGGTTAAAGCCAAAGCAGGAACATAAGAAAATTGGTTATTTGCACGAACCGCTCTTAAAAATTCCAGACCATCCATAATCGGCATCTCAATATCAGAAATGATCATATCAACCTTGTTCGTTTTCATTTTTTCGAGGGCTTCAGCGCCATTATCCGCAGTAATCACCTCATAACCAGCAGATACCAAATGTCCTTTTACTAAACGTTGAAAGAATAATGTATCTTCAGCCAGCAATATGGTTTTGGTCTCATGATCTTCAGTATCTTCAGCAATGGAATTTCCAAAAATTGATTTTTCAGCAGCTTCAACCAATCGGTAAATATCAATAAAAATTGTGATGTAATCATTAACAATTGCTGTACCCAAAAGACCATCCTCCATGTAACTCTCCTTGTTCAGCACCAAAGGCAGATTGATCACATCAACCAAGTGGGATGCCAGAATTCCAATGGGGCGTTGTGATTGTTTTGGCAGGAGCAAATACATTTTATCCGATGTGGCACAAGGTGATACATTGAGAAGATTTTCCAGGCGAATCAAAAGTGTCGGTACATTGTCAACAGATATATACTCATTCCCCCCAATTGTTTGTATTCGGGATGGATCAATTAACTCTACGCGACGCATTAATAATAAAGGAACAGCAAATTGTTCTTCCCGGCCGCTATTGAACAATAAAATCCGATGACTGTCTGTTTTGCTGGAACGTGATTCATTATCAGTTTTTTCAATTTCAGTCGTAAACCGAACCCCGGCATGCATGGCAATACCATTGACATCTAAAATCAGGGCAACTGTACCATCACCCATAATTGTTGTTCCTGAATAAATGATGAGCGGATTGACTGCTGAATGCAATGGATTGACAACAATTTCTTCAGTGCCAATCACCTCGTCTATAATCAGTCCAAATCGTTGATTCCCAATTTTCAGTACAGCAAAAATAAGGATTTGCTGGATTTCATCTTTTTCTTCAATTTTTTCCTTTGCAATTTTACGATAGATTTCTGATATTTCAGATCGATCTTCTTCTGTAAAAGATTTGGATCGGGATAAAACTTCCCCTAAACGAACCAGTGGCAATAGTTGTTTTCTCAGGCGGAATACTTCTTGATCGCCATTGCATTCAATCAATGTGAAAATTTCATCATCATAAAGGGAAACCAACTCTTCAACATTAACTTCAGGAATGGCAAACTTTTCATTATTGACCTGAACAATTAAGCAAGGAATTATTGCCAGAGTAAGAGGTAATCTAAGATGAAGGTTCAAGCCCTGTCCAACACGAGAATCCATTTCAATGGAACCGCCCAGTTGTTCTACAGCAGTCTTGACAACATCCATTCCCACACCTCGTCCAGAGATTTCAGTTGCTTTGTCAGTGGTTGAAAATCCAGGCATCATGATCATGGACAGGATTTCTTTTTCACTCATTCGGTCCAGCTCTTCTTTTCTTTTCAATCCTTTTTCAATAACTTTTTCTCGAATTTTTTGCGGATTAATACCACGTCCATCATCCTCAATGACAATATTGATCTGGCCTGCTTCATGATAGGCTTTAACGTTAATATATCCGGTTTCTGGTTTTCCATTTCTGGAACGTTCTTCTGGCGTTTCAATGCCGTGATCGCAACAATTGCGAATAATATGTGTCAGAGGGTCTGGTAAAGATTCCAGGATCGTTTTATCCAACTCAACTTCATGACCATTGATGATAATAATAATTGATTTGTTGCATTTTTTAGAAATATCTCGCACAATTCTGGGTAAGCGGCTGAACAACGTACCAATAGGCTGCATACGCGTTCTCATGATCGCTTCCTGAAGTTCTGAAGTTACCATATCCAGTCGCTGAGAATTATCAGCCATTCGCGTATCTGTTTTATCAACAAGCAGCAGGTGTTGATTTCTTACCAATACGAGCTCGCCGGCAAGGTTCATAATTTTGTCAAGAATATCGACACTGATCCGGATGGTATCCGATTGTTCACGATGTGTGCATGATTTGCTGGCATTAATGTTTTGAAGGTCTTTTTTAGAAAGTATTTTTGAATTTTGTGTTTGCTGTATTTCTTTATCTACGCATTCATCTTTACGCTCAGGTTCAGGCGTTATTTTTTTTTGAGGGGCTTGTTGAACCGGTTTTTTGGGTAACTGAGGTTTATTGTGTATGATGGGTTTGGATTGTTTTTCTTTGATGGTATTTTGTGGAAGTATTGGTTGATCTGGTGAATAGCTCACTGCGTGGATATTGTCTTTATGAAGTTGTAAGACCACAGATATATCATTCTCATTTAAATTTGTACCATAAAGTACCTGGCAGTCCAGTGGAATTGATGCAAAATCGACTTCCAGATTTTGTGCTGATGAATCCCACTTCACAGCAATGATTGTGCCCATGCCGCTCAAGTCTTTTATTAAGGTGTCCAGGTTAATTTTTTGTTCAATGTTTAATTCGGTCAGATCGTAGTTCAGAACAAAATAGTTGGGATGATTAACACTTTGTAAAAATTGCATATCAATCTGGAATCCAGATTCTATCAATTTTTCGATTGTCAATTTATTGGAATAAATATCATTTTCTGTTGCCTGTTTTTTTGGGACTTGCGTATCACTTTTTTTTCGATCATCAGTTTTCTGTTTATGCATAACAGGTGGTTCGGTATTTGTTTCAACGGCATGTATCAATTCTTGAAGCCTATCATAAACCGCTTGATTGTCGACAGATTCACTTTTTAGCGGGTCATTGACCATCGTTTGTAAAAGGTCACTTCCTGACAAAAGTGCATCAATATAAACCGACTCAGGCTTAATGTCTCCTTGACGCATCTTTTGGAGTAAAGCTTCCATTACATGTGCTAATCGAGTTATTGTGTTCAAATTTAAAAAACCTGAACTGCCTTTGACTGAATGAATGGATCGAAATACTTTATCAATCAAACTGGCATCAGGAGTATCTTGCGACTCAAGCGCCAAAAAATTATCCTCAATATTGTCAAGATGCTCCCGGGCTTCAGCAATAAACTCATTGAGCATGTTCTGGTCAATTTGCATGCTTTTATCCTTTTATCTATAAAAATTTATTATAATTGAAGTCCCATAATACTATAGATGTATTAATGCTCGATTTCTTACAATTTTTTTTTATTTTTTTTAATAATTTTATAAGTATATAGATTTATTGTATTTACGATATTCACAAATAAATACAATTTTAATTGTTGAATTTTCTATTACAACTTTTGTTGTAATAGAAAATTGTTTAATAAATATATAAATTAAAGTTGTATAGATTTAGTGGTTTGGGAGTATGGGTTCGAAAGTTCATTGATGCATCGCAAGCATCATTTTTCCGCCATTTTTTATGCTGCTTCCAATTGCAGCATCAGATACAGAATCTTTTTCTTCTGGATTTTTCCAAATGAACGATTGGTTTGTGATGCATAAGTCATTATGATGAAATTTTTTAGAACAACAGGAAGTCCCAGGAAGTCCCATGGGTTGGGGTTTTTCTATTCAATCATACAAGTGCTTGACTTTTATTGTAACATTTTTTGAGGCGTTTCTTCAAAAGCCTGATCAACTAAAATCGGCTGAATCATTTCAGTCGCCCCAATCTTTTTTGGACAGCATTTTCAGATCGCCCCAACAATACAGACAATTCCTGAATCGTCATCCCCTCATTTTTTTTCTTGATCAAACGCTTTTCTTCCTGTGCGGTCCAGGGTTTTCCTGA
>Ga0272440_1003930_pt1 | contig 10869 bp, 10 predicted proteins | sample SSMMMBAug17_FD_192440 | JGI IMG/M metagenome (GOLD analysis project Ga0272440, IMG submission 192440) | Marine sediment archaeal communities from Little Sippewissett salt marsh, Falmouth, MA, United States - SSM-MMB-Aug17 | ecosystem: Environmental > Aquatic > Marine > Wetlands > Sediment ... | reverse complement strand
CGTTGGGCTTTAGCCCTACGCTGTTCCTGCAATTGCCGAAATCGTTCATTTTTATTTGACGATTATTGTCTTTAGACGCATTTGAGAAGACTTCTTTCTACCCGAAAACTTATGATTGGTTACTTAAGATGAAATCAAACACTTTTAATTCATCTTATTCATCTTCTTCAGCGTAATCCAGGTTCAAAAATGGGAATTCAATATATTAAATGGGGAACTTATTTTCCGAGAATTCCTTAGGAAAGCTTTGAAAATAACATGCACCCTTTTTTTTTGATCGTCCCAAAAAAAAATAAGGTCGTGTAGAGACGTAGCATGCTACGTCTTTACAGTACAATTACCTCAAAACGAACAATATCAATAATGGGGACGTTATTTTCAGAGTTTTCCTTAGTCTAAAAGGCTGGCAACATACCAGCCCTAGGTAAAAATCAAGCTATGCTCTTACTCTGAAAGAGCATTACATGTTTTGTTTGATCTGACTATTTATGTAACACCCTTTCAGGGCTAAAAACATGGCTATCATTTACCCGCAACAAGTCTCTAAAGTATAGGAGGATATCTAATTGATTTTAAATATAAATCAGTTCAATTTCTTAATATCTCTTAAATTACTTATTGTTTTTATATTAGTCCAAACGCATTGCGTACCACCACATAATGATACGTTAATGGCCGAGGCAAAATCTGTTCAGCAACCCAAAGGACTGAATTATCAATCAATGATCGAAACTCTCAGTGTCAGAGTGCACAATCGATTTCTTACAGAGCAGGCATCAACAGAAAGTGAAAAACTGAAGTCTCCCCATATTTATTTAACTTCAGCGATGATCCAGGATAATCAATTGTCACAATTAGACCTAATGATAATAAATGATTTAAAACAATCATTGGAAAAGAATAACCTGATAGTAGAGATACCCCCAGAACTTGTCCCACCTTCCCATGTTTTGTCATCAGAGTGCGAAAACCGCATTGCAGCATTGCATCACGATATGAAGATCATTCTCTCTTCAAAATCATGTACGTCACAGATCGATTGTATGCTAATTGGACTCTATATAACGTATCAGGGAAAAAATTTATCTGAAACTTGTCATCTGACATTGACACAGGAACTTCTTCAAAAAAAGAATGAAACTTATCATATTCCTATCCAGTCAGGTCATATAAAAAAACCTTTCAAAAATTTGGATCAATTGTTTAAATATATTGTCGAAAACATGCATTGTATGTTTAATGAATTATCACTTTCAGCAGAACCGCTTCGATTATTGTTTGCCAAAACTGATAAAACGTCTGATTCTATTGTTGAAGCAATGAAAAAGCAATGGCGGAATCAGACAGGAAAAAATAATATTGCACAAACAATAATCCCCATTGATTGTTATGGTGAACAATTTGCGATTCGCGATGCAAAAATCTCCGAATCAATTCCCGATGATATTCAGTTGTTGATTGCTATAGATGCCATAGAGATTTATCCAGGTAAATTTCGAATTCGTGTCCATGCTTTGTATCTTAAAGACCAGACACTTACGTTAATAAATAATCAATCAATTTCCTTTGGTAGTTGTCTGCCGGGTTGCCGGTTTAATTTGTTTACGTATACCAAATCCAAAGGTAAATCTCTGACAGGTGAAGGTTCCGGCACATGTGTCAGAGATATGCCGCAACATTTGCGGGCTTATTCTGCAAAGATCCTGGCTGAAAATTCCGCCAGAGAAACCTTAACAAACACTATAAAACATCTTTTGCGAAAATACTATATTGCAAATAATCTAACCTATTATGAAAGCATTCTTGATGATAAGACAGAAACTATAATGAACAATGCCATTTTGGAATGGGAAAACTTTGATGAACATACCTGTCAGGCTGAAGCAAGATTTATCATTCATGATAGTTTTTTACCTTTTGCATTATTATCAGAACCAGAGCCAATTACCCAACAAAATGTTTTCGTTCAAACAGATAGCCAAAAAAATATTCAAGAAAACCTAATGCTTTCCCAAGAGCCAAAATCAATTACCAGACAAGAGTTGCTGGTTCAACCGGAAATCCAAAATATTCATGACGACTTTACGCAATCAAATGAACCTCAGTCAATTCAAAGCTCGAGCGAATTATTGATGCAGTCCTTCAATCAAGCTATTAAAAAACGTTTAACTCAAGACAAGATTCCAAAACCGATCATCCAGATATTTGAAACAGTTGGGAACATAGAACGTAAGGCATGTTTTTTTGATATTCAGTTGGATCCAAAACGTGTTCGATGTCCCTATGAATATGATTTGACTTTCATCTTTAGCAACAAACAAATTTGCGTATGTAAGGGGACAATCAATGGTGTTGGCAACAATCTCAAAGCGACTCACGACGACGTTGTTGCTGCATTGATTGATTTACTTTATCCTTTTCCCCTTGATATTGCAATGGCCTTAAACAATCAAATATCTCTGAACAACCTGAAACAGACGTTAATTGATCTTGATAAAAAATATTTTCAATTATTGGAGGAAATTGATACCCTACTTGAATTTATTCAAGCCAGTCAAACAGGGGGATAAAAAATTAATTATATAGTTTAATCTGTCAAATACTTGACAAAACGATATTCTTGATGTTAATCTATTTAATTTTTAAGGCATCTGTTTATACACTAAAAATATGCCAATTTGGCAAAGGTTGCTTGATGCAAATAATTTTTTCAGGAACGTTCGAAAAATAAAATTGATATTTATAATGTTCTAAAAACATTAAAAGGGATAGAGGTTATTCAATATATCCCTTTTATCCAGAGGCACTATGAATGTATTAGATTATGTTATTGCTGGTGTGGTCGGATTTTGTCTTGTCCGTGGTTTATTTCGCGGATTGGTTAAAGAAATAACATCCATTGTAGGCGTATTTACAGGCTATTATTGTGCATGCAATTATTACGCACCTGTTTCTGAAATAGTTCAAGGATGGCACATTATTGAAAATTCTAATTATGTCAATATTATTGTTTTTTTCTGCCTTTTTTGTTTAATATTTTTAGTGATTGGATTGATAGGAATAATCATTCGATATTTACTTCGGGAATTATTTATCAGTTGGGTAGATACCTCTTTAGGCGGTGGCTTTGGTATGGTAAAAGGTATACTCATAACATCAGTGCTCTTGATTCCGCTCACTGCATTTTTGCCTGATGATAAATTGATGAAAAATTCGATTCTTGCGCCTCATGTGACTGTTGTATCAAAAGAAATGGTTCGTCTTGTGCCTGATTATTTGAAGGAAAAATTTGACCAAAAAGTAGATGAACTTAAATCATTTTGGAGTCCAACCCATTGAAAGACTTACCTTTGTATGCATTAAAAGATCTGGTCCAACGACTTCGGTCAAAAGATGGTTGCCCGTGGGACCAAAAACAAACTCCGGAAGATACCAAAAATTATCTCATTGATGAATTGTACGAATTGTTTGAAGCTATTGATACAAAAGACACCGACCATATTTGCGAAGAGCTTGGGGATGTCTTGATGCTGATTATGTCTTTAGCCCGCATGTATGAAGAACAGGGTGCGTTTGGTATGGATCAGGTGGCTACTTTTTGTCGTGAAAAAATGATTCGGCGGCATCCCCATGTTTTTGGTGATGCTCGCGCGAAAGATGCTGAAGCTGTCCTTAAACGATGGCATCAGATAAAAAACAAAGAAAACAAAAAGCAAAATAAATCATTCCTGGACTCAGTCCCATCAAAAATGCCTGCCATACATCGTGCATTCCTATTGGCTGAAAGAGCTGCTCGAGTTGGTTTTGACTGGCTCGATAGAACAATGGTCGAAAAAAAAATGGATGAAGAATATTATGAGTTTAAACAAGCTCTTCTGGCGAACAGGCCTGATGAAATTCAATCGGAAATGGGCGATCTGATGTTTTCCATTATCAATATTGCGCGTTGGTATAAGATTCATCCAGAAGAAGCGTTAAGTAATTGTAATAAAAGGTTTATTCAACGTTTCAAATATATTGAAGATCAATTGCAATCTCAAGGCAAAACCCTTGAAGAGGCATCATTGGAAGAAATGGATGCGCTTTGGAATGCAGCGAAAGGCTTATAAAAAATATTATCTGGAAATCATTGCTCGCATCATATCACCTGTGTTTTCCGCATGATCAGCGATTGAACCAATATCTTCAACCAATCGGAATAGAAAAAACACATCAGTTGAATCAATATCAAGAGTAAAAATAGTTCGTTTCAACTTTTTTTCGATAATATCCGATTCATGTTCAAATTTTCGTAATTTATGAATAATTTCTTTTACTTTGGTGCGATGATCTTCTGAAAAAGTCTGAAAATACAAAATGGCTTTATCCATCATTTCAGGAAGTAACTCAATTGGATACAACGTCATGTCTACCAGTTCTTTTATCTGTTGTGTTATTTCAGGATGAATATTTATATCTGGTTTAAAAGAAATCCAATCCAAAACATCCTCAAGTTTATCCAAAACCTTATCCTGCTCCTTGATGTATCTAAAAATTTGGAATTTATCAACAGGCAAAAATGTGCCTTTGGGCAAATGGCCTCGTATTCGACGTTTAATCGCATCCGCATCATTCTCCAATTTAGATACGCCATCACGAAATGTTTCGAAATTATTACATTTTTCTGAAAACTTGCACTCTATCGCTTGCTGAAATATTAGTGCGCACTCACTCAATTTTTCGGCATGTTCTTTCAATCCATCAAATGGGGATGTCAAAAACATATTAATAAATGGGATTCTCATAATATACTCCTTATGAATAATATTGAATATAAGTCCGATTTATCGGATAATGATATAACGCCTCTCATATTTTTTCTTAATTCTGAAAATTTCACTTAATTCTGAAAATACGAATTCTATAAAAGCGGACGCGCAATTATCAATTATCGATGCTCCCAAAGTCCGATATAATCAGTATAAATTAAAATAATAATTTAAAACAATAAAACAATACCATACAGGTCAGCGCTGCCGCTGGAACTGTAACCACCCAATAGACAATAACCCTTCCAATAATGCCAAAATTAACAGCTTCAAGTCCGCGCGCAAGCCCAACACCAATAACACCACCAACAGCAGCATGGGTAGTCGATACCGGCAAACCTAGCTTTGAGGCTATCAAAACAGTACTTGCAGCAGCAAAGTCAACTGAAAAACCACGTGTATTGGTCAATGTTGTAATTTTGTGCCCTACTGTATCCATCACTCTGTAGCCCCACATAGAAATCCCTGTTGCAATGCCAACACCGCCAAAAAGTAATAAAAAAACAGGGACAGGAACACTGGAACCTGGCGCGCCGGTTTTGACCAGAAAATATATTAATGCCAGCGGGCCAATGGCATTGGCAACATCATTGGCACCCTGAGCAAGAGACATATAACATGATGTTCCAATCTGAATTTTTCTGAATATCATTTCTATGGCGTTGGATGAAGTTGAATCAGTATATTTTTCAATCAGTTTTGTGGCCAATAGACCCAAAAGGCATGACAGAATCAATGCAATAAAACTTGCAAGTGGCATCCCAATATTCAAAGACTTTCCAAAAGGTGTCTTAAATAAAAATGAGAGCACCACAATAAAAATAATTAGCCCAGTTAAAAAAGGACATAACAATATCGCCATTTCATATGCATTTTTTTTCTTTAAAATAAATCGAACAATAATCTTGAACATCAGATAACTGAGTGCAAGACTGAAAATAGGAGATATAATCCAACTCATGACAACTGAAAGCAATTTGCTATAATTAATTACCGAAAAACCACCAGCCATAATGCCAAATCCAATCATTGATCCAACAATTGAGTGAGTGGTTGAAACTGGAAGAGATTTCCATGTCGCAAATGAGACCCACAATGCGGATGATAAAAGTGCTGCTAAAGCACCAATCATTGCAATATGTGGATCAGAAAGGATATCGGTTGAAACGATACCTTTCCTGATTGTATTGGTCACATGGGATCCAAGAAATAACGCACCTACGATATTGAGTATCCCTGCAATAACAACTGCCTGTTTTATGCTAATTGCTTTTGCACCAACTGCAGATGCCATCGAATTTGCAACATCGTTCGCACCAATGTTCCAGGCCATGTAAAAACCTACGACATATGCTAATATTAGAATAAAGTATTCAAATCCCATAATGATACCTTCATTTATTGTATTGACTTTTTCGTATGTTTCGCAATCATTGAATATATTGAAAATAGCAGAAACCAACAGCTTTGTCAATTTTTTGTTAGAATTATGTCAAGCACCCTGTTATGGCATAAAATTTGAATAAAAGGGGCTATCATTCAAGATCATTGGTGGGATTAGACACCACTAACATATGATTTGATTAATATTATCTAATGATAGGCCTGTTTTTATGGTTTTATCATGGACTTTTTTGTGATGTTATGAAGAATCGGAAAAAATAATATGACACAATTTACTTTGCCTGTTTATTGAATTCTCGGATAACCGCATCAGTAATATCAACTTTTGGGTCCAGATATCCAATGGCATCTGGATCCTTAAGAATAATAGAATATTTTTCTTGTTTTGCAACTTGCTTGAGTACACTATCGGCTTTTTCCAAAATGGTGGCAACCAGCTTACTGTCTTCATTGGCCAGCTCTTCTTTGGCATCAGAAACCAGACGTTTGTAATTTTTGTACATGCGTTGTAATTCTTCAACTTTTTCAGCTTTATTTTTTTCTCCCATCAAATTGCCATTTTTTTCAATGAGAGATTTAAGTTCCTGAATTTCTTTAAGTTGCGTATCAATTTCAGATTGTTTTTCCTGACGCAATTTTTCAATATTTGCTTTTGCCGATTTGCCCATTTTAGATTCATTCACCAGACGTTGAAGATTGATATACCCCACTTTATCCCATGCATAGGTAGTCGTGCATGCAAGAATGGAAATGCATGCAAGAATCATAAAGCTAATTTTTGTATTCATTTTAATACTCCTTAATATTTAATCATCAAAATTCATAACGACGTTCCAGGGCACATTTCAATGTCACCTGATCGACAAATTTTAAATCGCCTCCTATTGGGACACCTGTAGCAATTCGAGAAATTTTTACAGGTATGCCAGACATGTTCTCAACGATATAGGATGCTGTCGCCTCGCCTTCGACATTGGTACTGGTGGCGATAATAATTTCCTGAACCTCACCGGTTTTGACACGGGCATGCAATTCTTTCAATCGAATGTCATCTGGCCCAATGCCATTCATGGGGGATAATGTGCCATGAAGCACGTGATATATCCCCTTAAATGAATCAGAACGTTCAATTGATGCCATATCGTCAGTTTGTTCAACAACGCAAACAAGACCTTTATTACGATTTGGATTACTACAAATTTGGCACATCGCCTGATCTGTCAGTCCAAAGCAACCTGGACAAAAATGGATTTTTTCTTTAACCGCATAAATACTGTCAGCAAGACTTTTGGCCTCTGCGGCTGAAGATTTTAAAATGTGAAGCGCCATGCGTGTGGCAGATTTTTCACCAATTCCGGGAAGTTTTGAAAATTGTCGAATCAGCGCAATGAGCGAAGGTGGATAGTGCTGCATTACATCAATCCTGGAATGTTCAACCCGCCTGTCAGTTTTGCCATTTCACCTGAGACCATTTCTTGAGACTTATTCAGCGCATCATTGACAGCCGCAACAATCATATCCTGTAACATTTCAATATCCTCAGGATCGACAACTTCCTTTTCCAATTCAATGGATTTTATCTGCTGTTTGCCAGTTGCAACCACTTTCACCATGCCGCCACCAGCAGACCCTTCCACCGATTGCTCTGCCAGTTCATCCTGCATTTTTAACATTTTTGATTGAAGCTTTTGTGCCTGCTTCATCATATTGGCCATACCTTTCATAATCGACTCCTTTTAAATACACAACACTTGTGTATTGGCTTATTTCAATACTTTTACATCAAGAATTTTCCCATTGAATAAGCGAATCGCTTCCTTAACCAATGGATGATTCCTGGCGTCTTGTTTAAGACGCAGCTCTTGTTCATTTTTTTTCTTTTGTAATGCCAGTGCGGACTCAGAATTTTTTCCCTGAATCCATTGAATGGAAACAGGTTTTTGAAATAAATCGTGAGTAACCGCGTTAAATTCATCTTGTTTTTCTTTGACACGATCAAAATCAAATGGCGATCCATTGATCTCTATTGTGATTTGCGCCTCGGTACGCTCAATTATTTTTGCATCTTTAAGGGAGGGCGCAATGGCTGGCATTTTTTGTTGAATGCGTGATATCAGTTTTTCCCAGATTATGTCAAGCGTATCGACTGTTTCCAATAATTTTTCTTTTGTCTGTTCTGATTTTGATATTTCGGTAAGTTGCGTTTTTTCTTTGTAAAAGGGTTCATTCAAAGCATCTGCATGATTATTTTCTGTTTGCTGTCTCCACATTGGTTGTGAGTCGGCTGCTTTTTGCGAGGGTTGTGGCACCGGTTGTTCGATCCGATTGTAAACTATTTTTGCGGATGGGTTCTCTGCGATTGTTTTTTGAAGACCATTGATTTTTTCAATAAGGTGATCAAGGGATAGCACCGGTTGAATGGATGCGATTTTTATAATGGCTTTTTCCAATGCCAGACGAGGCTGAGGTGAATACCGGATAAAGGTTTCTTCTTGAAATAAACTATCGAAAATCTGATTAATATAATGTGGGGTTATTTTTTCAACCTGTTTTTTCATGGCTTCAATATCATGCTCAGGGACATTGACAAGGCGGTCAATCATTTTACCAATTTTTACAATCAAGAGGTTTCTGAAATGTTCAGTCAGATCGGTCAACAATTTTTTTAAATCATGTCCTCGGTCATAGATATCATGTAATATTTCCAATGATTCAGGAATATTCCCCGCAATGATTGCACTGGATAATTGAAAAATGGTTTTTCGATCCAATATACCTAAAAGATCCAATACATCAAAATCCTGATTTTCCTCCTGTTTATCCAAACAGACAATCACTTGATCCAGCAAACTGAGCGCATCACGTATACTGCCCCCCGCTTCACGTGCCACAAGAGACAATAATTCTGTTTTAACCGGAATATTTTCTTGTTCACATAAATTCCCCAAATGATTGGTTATGGAAACCAGATTGACACGCCTTAAATCATGGCGTTGGCATCGGGATAGAATCGTAATGGGTATTTTATGCGGTTCAGTTGTGGCAAACATGAACAAAACGTGCTGAGGGGGTTCTTCAAGGGTTTTGAGCAGCGCATTGAATGCAGCAGTACTCAACATATGGACTTCATCGATAATATAGATCTTGTATCGACTGTGCGCCGGACGATATTGTACTTTATCACGCAAATCACGAATATGCTCCACGCCATTATTGGATGCTCCATCAACTTCCATGACATCAACCGCATTGCCGGAAGTAATATCCAGACAAGATCGACATTTATTACAGGGTGTATCAGTGGGGCCCTCATAGCAGTTCATGGATTTGGCTAATATACGTGCTATTGTCGTTTTACCAGTGCCCCGCGGGCCTGAAAATAAAAGTGCATGCGCTACACGTTGTGATAAAACTGCATTTTTTAGTGTTTGCGTGACATGCGTCTGCTCAACAACTTCGTCAAAAGTTGATGGTCTATATTTGCGTGCAAGAACAAGGTAGGACATAATTGTTTAAAGAAAGGTGGCGGAGAGAGAGGGGTTCGAACCCTCGGTACAGCTTTTGACCGTACACACGATTTCCAGTCGTGCTCCTTCAGCCAGCTCGGACATCTCTCCGCAAGTTAAATGGTTGAACATAAAATATACAGCTCCACGGAGAGGGTGGGATTCGAACCCACGATCCGGCTTTTAGCCGGATACCGCATTTCGAGTGCGGGGCCTTCAGCCGCTCGGCAACCTCTCCTTTGATTTTTTTCAAATCAACTAATTAAAATTTACAATATATATGTCATTTTAATAAATGTCAATCCAAAATTGATGAATATTCATAAAAAAAATCGTTCATATTTTTTCGATTTTTCATTGGTTGAATCCTTGACAACCCAAAAACGATACCTATATTTTCTTTCAACAAGGAAATAATGGGATTTAACAAGTATTCTACTTGAAATATTAAATTATTCTACTTGAAATATTAAATATAAATCCAATAAAAATTAACAGGAGGTCATCATGCCGATCTATGAATATGAATGTGAAAATTGTGGACAAATTGAGGAAGCCTGGCAAAAAATTGCTGATGCACCACTTGATACGTGCAATAAATGTCAGGGTAAACTACATAAAATAGTATCACAAAGTAGTTTTCACTTAAAGGGTACAGGTTGGTATGTAACTGATTATTCTGGTAAGAAAAATACCGAATCAAAAACGACCAGCGACAGTACAGAAAGTAAATCTACCGAAACTGATACAAAATCTTCAGAGAAAAAGACTGCTGCTGAATCAACTTCGGAGTAATGCTTGATACCAGTGATTGTCTTATGAAAATCACTGATTAACTACCCACCTGATCTGAATATATTTTATAACAATCAGGTATTCGTTTGCATCAGTCATTTCATTATATTTGTATTCAAATAGAATGTACTTATGATTAAGGAAGTAAATGGTCGTTGTAACGACTTCGTTGCAACCAAAACCAATATAAATTATTTTCAATAAAAAGGAGAGGTTATAAATGAGTATCAAACCTTTACAAGATCGAATTTTGGTCCAACGCGTTGAGGAAGAAACCAAGACAAAAGGCGGAATCATCATTCCTGATTCAGCCAAAGAAAAGCCCATTGAAGGCAAAGTGATTGCTGTGGGAAATG
>Ga0272440_1003929_pt1 | contig 10870 bp, 10 predicted proteins | sample SSMMMBAug17_FD_192440 | JGI IMG/M metagenome (GOLD analysis project Ga0272440, IMG submission 192440) | Marine sediment archaeal communities from Little Sippewissett salt marsh, Falmouth, MA, United States - SSM-MMB-Aug17 | ecosystem: Environmental > Aquatic > Marine > Wetlands > Sediment ... | reverse complement strand
CCCGACGATAAAAGCCTTTTGTAATGACTTTTAATAACCTTTAGATGAGATAGTTCTCAAAGAATTCTATAAATGAAAAAAATGTAAAGGAAAAATTTATGAAACGACTCATTATTATCAATATTATGATTATTTTTTATCTTACTGGATGTACACCTGCACCCACAAAAAAACCAAAAAATTATTACAGTCTCTATCTGCAACATATGCCAACCTCAATTTTAATACTTCCTCCTGCAAATCATTCAATGGAAGTTATGGCACCCTATATGTATCTTTCGACAATTACACAACCTGTTGCTGAAAAGGGATATTATGTTTATCCTGTTGCAGTTATTGATGCATTAATGAAAGAAAATGGGCTGACCTCTCCTGAAGAAATGCATCAAATTCCATTAAAAAAAATTAAAGAGATTATTGACCCGGATGCTGTTTTATATCTTTCCATTAAAGAATGGGGAACAAAGTATAAGCTGATAGATTCTCAAACAATCATTCAGATATCAGCCAAACTTGTTGATACAGATTCTGGATATACAATTTGGAAAAAAGAACAAAGAATTGTGAAAAGTTCAACTGATAATGCGGACAGTATAGAACAAATGTTAATTGCTGCATTATTGAATCAGGTGATCAGCAATTTTATTGATCCAACGTTAAATGTTGCTCACAAACTGAATCAAAATTTGTTTTATAACGCAAAAGATGGTTTGTTGTTGGGCCAGCATCATCCTCAATATCAAGAGAATCAAAAACATTGGCGACAACAAAAACAGTGATATATAAAAATAAAACATAAGATGATCATTATTCATCGTCATTGTCATTTTTATGTTTTTGGAAAAATCCTTTCAACCGGTTTCCAATGGATTGAATGGCCTCTTTGCTGGCTTCAAGTGCATCGGTTCCAACTCCCAAGGTTTCTTTTATGGTGCCAGATCCCTTATTAATAGTACTTTTAATTGCTTGAGACCCTTTTTCTACTGTCTTTTGCAGGGGATCAATATTAACATCTAAGGTTTTACTTCCAATATCTAATGTATCTTTGATCGCTTCTGGTCCCAAATTTCCCGCTTGATTGAAAAAGCTTGACACGGCTGATGTTAAAAATTCCGACTTATCTAATGATGCTTGAGGAGAATTTACCGGACCTTTTACTTTGTATGGTATGGTTGGAAAAGGTTTGATACGAACATGAAAGGTATAATCGACTTGTTTGCTGACTAAATCCAATATGCCTTCACCACTCACCTTTAAACGTTCGGAAATAGCTTCCATATCAGAGTTACTCATCACGCCATTTCTAAATTTAACCTGACCTGTCATGCGCTCAACCAATTGTTTTTTAGATATTCCTAAGGATGAATGTTTTTTTTTATGCATTTGAAGAATTTGTTTTTGCACTTCTGTTGGTACAATTAAAATCCCATTTATGGCGCCATCAGTCAGTTCAAGCTTCGTATTGCCATTTAATGTAGGATATATAAGGCGTCGACCATTTATGTCACATGATAAAGATGCTTTCATACTTAATTTCCCATCAATTCTGTCAAAATGAACATAGTCGATTAAAAATTTTTCAATTTGAATGTCTTTACATTGAAGCAATAATGATGTTTTGGGTCGTTTATGACGATAATCAAACGTCCAATGGCCATTAAAATTACCACCATACATCAAACCTGAAAAGGGCGACAAACGATACAGTCCTTTATTACCTTGAAGGTTTATTTGTGCGTTGTCAAATAACAGATTATAATATATCAGATGATTAAAATCTAGTTTCGCATTAATCATACTTGATTGAAAAAAGGATTTTTCAGCTTTTGTTTGTTGGCTTTTTGGATTGATTTGAGATGTTTTCCTCTTACTCAATCTATGCTTTATCCAATAGTGATCAGCATTAAAGTGATCCACTTTTAAATCAAGCTTAATGGTTTGAGGATCATTATGATACAAAATTTTGCCTTTGAAAGTCGCATGATCATCTAATATGAATGACATCTGATTCAATTGGAATTGTTTTTTATTTAACACTATTTGACTTGCAAACTGAATACGATTAAACACTTTATTGTTTGTAAAATCAGGTGTTTTTATTGAAAAAGCTGATAACACATTTCTGACATGATTTATTTGAATATCCACATGGCTTTTTATATCAGGATGTTTCTTTTCAAGATTAAATCTGGCAGTCACATCAGGCCCTGTGAGCACCATATTTTTAAGCAGAGTGTTTTTTGTCTTGCCATCATAAAACAAATTACCTTTGATTCCATATGTTCCAGAAAGGTTGTCCCAATCAGTCTGAATGTCAAAGGATTTCAAATCAATGCTTGTATCATTTAGGGATGGTCCTGTGATAATCTGTCCATTTGTGTTGAAATTTAAATCAAGTGCATCATTTAGTCTTGTTAACATTCCCTTACAATCGGTTTGAAATGTTAGATGCTTAGAATTAGCAGCTTGTACTTGTTTAACGTGCAAATCTATATCGGCTGAAGCAATTGAATGCATATATGGATCAAAGGTTTTAGCATAGTTTTCAGGCCAGACAAATTGACCCTGTTTTAAATTCATTTGTGTAGTGACATCTAAATGATGCAGGATGGATTGAATGGTTTTTCCGCGTGTTTGGAATGTCGTTTCACAGCTTATTGGTCCATTAAAACCAACAGGTTTTATAAACAAAGCCAGCGTATCTAACAAATTTTCACTGTTAACGATCAAATGACCGGATAAAGATGGCTGATCAAATAAATCTCGGACATACAGGTTACCATCAAATTGAATATTATTTAACTCCATGATCATATCTGATAATTCCAATGCACCATGCTCAGGGGAAAATGCAAGCTTTGCATCTAAATGGCTATCAATAAACTGATCATTAGAAAGTAATGTGGTTGAATCAATATTCAAATGAGCATCATCAATGGAATAGCGTTTTTTATTGAATAAAAAGGATGCGCGTCCATTGAGACTGATGCGACTATCAAAATGACAAAGACCTTTTGAATATGGTATTGTCCCTGAAATATCAAATCCCATATCAATAATTTGCCGAATCATTCCTGTACATTGATATTTCAGGCGAGATATTGAAAATTGACGATTATTTTGTTGGTCATTGAATTGAATTTCAGCATTTTTAATCATAAGGCTTCCAAGGGTAAGCAGGGAAAAAGATTTTTTTGTATCAAAAGAGGTGTTATGTTGTTTGCTTGTTTTTTGACTTGAAAGCATAGATATAAGATCATCCCAATTGTTGTGTCCATTTTTCTTTTTGTGAAGGTTTAACAAAACGTCCTGAAACAATATTTTTTTAAAAACCAATTGTTTGTCTAATAGAGGCCATATCTCTATATATAAATCAATGGATTGAACTGCTGCCTGGTTGATGTGATCAAAACCAGGTGCATTTTTTAAGGTAAAATCGGTAACATGAAGACTGATATCCGGAAAAAAAGATACAGACACATCTTGAATATGTACAATTCGTTTTAGTTGTGTTGTCAGCAATTGTTCAATATGAAATTTCACTGCATCTGTATTTAAAAAGCGAGGCATTATGAATAGAGTCAGGCTGATGAGTACAAATATAAATGTTAAAAAAAATAAAAGATATCTAAAAATAGTTTTCATGATTGCGCTTTGGAATTATATGATTTTGTTTATTATCTTCAAAATATATAGTTTTTGCAAGTCTCAGACCAAAGATAATGGATGAATTGATTCGAGGTGTATGACACAGCATTACCAACCAAATTTATAATTTCCATCGATAAAAAGATAGGTACAGGCATCAACAGCCTGTTCATCATATAAAATTCCTTTCTTGCTATTTAATTCCTCAAGGGCAAGGTCAATCCCCTTAGAGGGGCGGTAGGGTCTGTGTGAGCTCATGGCTTCCATCACATCTGCAACCGCAATAGCTTTGGATTCTATGAGCATTTGATCACCGGTGATGTGATTGGGATACCCCGAACCATCCAGACGTTCGTGATGCTCTATAATAATCCTGGATAATGGCCAGGGGGAGGGCACTGTATCCAATATTTCACTTCCGACTTGCGGATGAATTTGAAGGACAGCAAATTCAATGGATAATAATTTTCCCGGACGATTCAGAATGGCATCGGGAACACGTAATTTCCCGATATCATGCAACAGTCCTGCATATTTAATCGCTGCTATTTGTTGTTCATCAAGAGCCATATGTTTTGCCATCTCATAAGCAAGATCAGAAACACGTTGTTGATGGCCTGCAGTGTATGGGTCACGACTTTCAACTGTTTGAACAATTGCACGAATAGTCGCTTCCATAAGCTTTTGAAGGCGCTTATTTTCTGTTGTCATTGTTTCATTCAGATATTGATTCTTTTTTCTGAGTTGCTCTCTTGATTCTTTAAGATTCAGATGATTTTTGATTCTGGCCTGAAGTTCTTTTTGATGGTATGCATGTTTCATAAAATCAACAGCACCGCAGTTGAATGCCTTAATCGTATCGGCTTCTGAAAAAATTTCAGAGATAAATATAACTGGAATTTCAGCAGTTTCTACATTAGATTTAAGTTGTTCACATGCTTTAAATCCATCATCTTTTTTCAAATTAATGTTTATGATAATGACATCCGGTAGCTGTTCTTTAGAAATTTCAGGCAATTTATCTGCTGAATTGAGACAGGTAAGTTGAAAATGATCAGTCAATGCAAGTGTCAGTTGATTAATTTTTCCGGGAAGATCACTGCAAATAATAACATGTGGCATATTTTTGGACATGATTATTCCCAATCAAAGTTATAATTTTTGTCTGATATCAGAGACATACAAATATCTACAATTTGGGGGTCAAATAAAATGCTTTTATTATTGATCAATTCCCCCTCAGTAATATCAATTCCAAGTGCCGGGCGATAAGGTCGATGAGAATTCATTGCTTCCGAAACATCCGCAACACAGATGATTTTTGACTCCAAATGGATATCATCACCTTTAAGGCCTTGTGGATATCCGGAACCATCCAGTTTTTCGTGATGCTGAAGAATAAATTCTGCCACAGGCCAGGGAAAAGGAATGTGTTTGACCAGATCATAACCGACCTGCGGATGAATTTGAATCAGTTCATATTCAGATGGTAATAAAGGTCCGGGACGAGATAAAATGGAATCCGGAATTCTGATTTTTCCAATATCGTGAATTAATCCTGCAATACGTATGGATTCTACTTGATCTTCTGAAAGCTTCAATTTTTTGGCAATATCAGTTGCCAGTTTTGCAACACGTTGTTGATGTCCAGCAGTAGATGGGTCATTATTTTCAAACATCTGAGACATTGCTCTGATGGTAGCTTCGAGCATTTTTTTGATATCAGCGTTTTTTTCCCGAACCTGTTCTTCCAGTATCAGATTTCGTTGTCGAATCGTTTCATTGGCATATTTAAAATTCAAATGATTGTCAACCCGGGTCCGAATTTCTGAAATATGAAATGGTTTGGTTATATAGTCCACCGCACCTAAATTAAACCCCTGAGCAATATCAGCTTCATCACCTTTTCCTGTAATAAATATCACAGGAATATCCTTTGTAACAGGATCATCTTTTAATCGCCGGCAGATTTCAAATCCATCCATAAATGGCATCATAATATCTAATAAAATCAAGTCTGGTTTGCAATCGAGAACCAAAGAAAGCGCGTCCGGTCCGGTAAGAGCACCATGAACTTTATAATCGGTTTCCAAATAATCAGACAATGTTTCAACATTGAGTTGATTATCATCAATAATCAGTAATACAGGTTTTTTTTGTAATTGGTTCATTATTGTCTTTCAAACCAAAGAAGAGCTAATGTGTATGATTCATCTCCAAAACCAGCAATGGAACCACGACAGACATCAGCAATTAATGATGTATGTCTGAAAGATTCTCTGGTGCAGGGATTGCTCAGATGAACTTCAATAACTGGAACTTGAATTGCTGCAATAGCATCTCTGATAGCAACACTTGTATGTGTATAAGCAGCAGCATTTATGATGATTCCATCACATTGATTGCCTGATTGTTGAATGGCATCCACCAGTTCACCTTCAATATTAGATTGAAAAAAATCCAGTTCAATATGATACTTTTCTCCTAAAGTCTGCAAATCTTTTTCTATATCTTTTAATGTTTTATTGCCATATATGCCTGGCTCTCTTTGTCCCAGCATATTTAAGTTTGGGCCATTTATGATTGATAGTCGCATGACATTCTCCATTTTTCTTATCGCACTGATTGTCTTTGATTCAGCAAAAAAGCATCTGCTAAAACAATAGCTGTCATTGCTTCAGCAACAGGACAAATCCGACTACAAATGCAAGGGTCATGCCTTCCATTTATGGACATCATTTCAGGATTACCTTCAATATTGATCGTGGGTTGAGGAATTGAAATTGAAGGTGTTGGCTTAATGGCCAACTGAATGGAAATGGTATCACCATTTGAAATGCCACCTAAAATCCCACCGGAATTATTTGATTCAAAACCATGCGGTGTAATGGAATCATTATGTTCACTTCCTCTCATTTGAGCGGCTTTAAAGCCAGCACCAAATTCGACTCCTTTTACCGCTCCGATAGACATAAGCCCCATTGCAAGCATGGCATCTAATTTGTTAAATACAGGTTCTCCCAAACCTGCCGGTACATTTTCTGCTGCCACCTGAATAATGCCACCAATAGAATCCCCTGATTGCCTGATATCATCAAGTAATTCCACCATTTTGTCCGCTATTTCCGGGTCAGCACACCGCAAAGGATGTGTTTCAGCAAAATCAGGATCAATGTATTCAGCTCGAATATCCCCTATGGAAAGGGTATATGCCTGAATAACTATGTTCAATGGCGCCAGCAATGCCTTTGCAACAGCACCGGCGGCAACTCTGGCCAATGTTTCTCGACCTGAAGAACGACCACCGCCTGGTTGCAATGTCAATCCATATTTTTTAAAATAGCAATAATCTGCATGACCCGGTCTAAAAAGATGAGCAATGCTTTCATAATCTTTTGATCGAGCGTCTTTATTTCTGACCACCAAAGCAATGGGTGAACCCAGCGTTTTACCATTTGCCACACCTGAAAGAATTTCAACTGTATCTGTTTCTTGTCTTTGTGAAACCCATTTCGATGTTCCAGGGCGACGTCGATCCAATTCTTTTTGAATCCAGGCAATATCCAAATCAATTCCTGAAGGCATCCCATCAATAATCACACCAACACCAATGCCATGAGATTCACCAAAAGTTGAGATTTGAAATAACTGGCCCAATCGACTAGACATATTCACTCTCCTTTAACTATTTAAGAGATTTAAAAATCAATCAATGCTTAGGAACGTTCGAAAAATAACTTCTCCAATCAGACAGATCGTACCTGTACGACTGACACAAATGGGGAACCTATTTTCCGAGCATTCCTAAGTAAGCGGACATAAATTTTCGGGTATATGATCGCTTAGGAATTCTTTAATAATTAACATCCTCATTTTATCTTGAACGTACAAAAAAATAAGGTCGTGTAGAGACGTAGCATGCTACGTCTCTACAAACAAAAACCGAAAATGTAATTTTAAAAATGGGGACGTTATTTTATGAGCATTCCTTACTTAATATCAAAAATATGGTATTTATACAAATTGAAATCAATTATTATTTGGAAGGGAGAGATGAAACGAAGTGCAAAAAAAAATTTTTGCACTTCGTTGGTGTGATTAATCATCTGGTTGGTTTTTAGATTCCAGACCTGCAATACGTGTTTCAACGTCTCTGAGAGTTGCTTTCAAATCAAGAGCATCATTTCGCAACATGTTTAACTCGTCTTCTTTACTATAGACCTGTGCTGGCTGTCCATAACTTATCGGGGCTTGAAACATCCCTCGTCTGCCAAAACCGCCTCTCATTCTACCTCCACCATAGCCTGCACCAAATCGGCCTCCTCTTCGAAAGCCACCATAATACATTTGTTCTTGACCGATATTGCCACTGCAATATCCACGTCTACCACCAGTCATTGGCCCCATTCCTTGCGGGCCGCTTCCATCATATCCTGGCATATTTTACCTCCTTTTTTTGCTATAATTTTATTTATTTGTCAGGATTATTTTATCAGACCTCTTCCCTGGCCGCCGCCTTTGCCGCCACCGCCGCCTCTGCCACTACCGCCGCCTCTGCCGCCACCGCCGCCTCTGCCGCCACCGCCGCCACCGCGACATCCGCCAGATTTACCACCTCGGCCTCCAGGGTTATTACATATTCCTCTTCCTTGTCCTTGTCCTTGTCCTTGTCCTGCGCCTCTTGCTGGATTTGCAGGGCCGGTTCCATCTTGATTAGGCATAATATTTACCTCCTTGTGTTGATGCTGAAAACAGCGTTTACGATTACGATTTTGTCGACCTTCACCATGTAATTGATAATGCCCACCACAAACTTGAATGGCATTTTCAGATATCAAAGCATTGGCAACAATTGATCTGCCTTGTGCAAGAATACGCCCAAATGTCTGTCTGGAGACATTCATTATTCTTGCTGCTGCTCCCTGGTTCATTCCATCAACATCTACCAGACGTATGGCTTCCATACACTCAACTGGTAATTGCCTGGTTGATATTCCTGATGGAAGATTACGTGATGGAATATAGATCAACTCACAGGGTTGATTGCTTACCATTCTTGTTTTTACAGGTCTTGGCATGATCACACTCCTTTTTATTGGGCATTTGCTAATAAAGTATATATTCTTTATATATTTGTCAATAAATATTTTGGTCAATTGATCATTATTTTTTTATCTATATGATATTAATGCAAATAATTTGAATGATATGATAATAAATGCGGGAATGGATATTAAAGAAATGGGATACTATAATATAATTCAATAAATGAGAAGTGACATTATATTCATATAAAAAAATACAGTCTGAAAAAATCAATTGTTCGATGCGTATAAATCCAAAATATTCTTCTGGGGCCAACATCAATATGGCCAACACCACTCATTCCAGCCCGCCACCATTGTTGGGGCTGTCCTTCGAATGATGCTCTGACTTCAAAAATATTTTTTTTCTCTTTGACTTGTGCGGTATAGCTAATTTGAGTAATTTTGACAGGAAATTTTAATTCAGGTCTGCTAATCAATGCAATATTTCCTAAATGATTGAGTTTGATTTCATGAATATCTTGCTCATCAACATCCAGTTGAACATAAAAATCTTTTATTTCAGCAACTTTATACATAACATCACCTTCTCGAACCGGTGCTCCAAGAAGTTTTTGCCTTTCCCCCTGAACAACAATTCCAGAAAAGGGTGCTTTCACCCTGGCCTGTTCAAGTAAATAAAGCACTCTTTTAAGTTCCAATTGAGATTTTTCAAGTCGTGCCTGAGCAATTCTCATATCAGCAAGATAGTCCTGGGAACGTGCTTTTTCTTCTGCTCTTGAAAATTGATGGATGTCTGCCACAATTTCAGCTTCTTTAAGACGAAGATCCCTTGTATCAAGCTCAAGCAATAAATCACCCTTTTTAACAAAATCACCAATTTTAACATTAACAATGCTGATAAAACCATTAAAAGGTGCTTGAACATATGCGAGATCATCTGTTTTTAAAATACAGGGTGCTTTAATCATATATGTTTTATAGCCAACACAAACGTATATCAATAAGCCCACACAAATAATAGTCAATAATTTTACAAAAGTATGTTCAAATCCAAATATTTGCGACAGTTTATCACGCAACCAGCCGGCAAAACGAGCGCCAAACCACTGATCTCGATGTTTTAATTCATACAATCGGCGGCTGACCTGGTCACATATCATCCGAAGGCTTCGGATATCATAAACTGTAAATTCATGATCGCGTTCACATGTGAGTATAGCGACCGGTTGATCATTGATTCTTAAAGGTATTGATACAATATGTTCTGAACCGAATTTTCGCACATAAGTTTCATGAGAGCGAATAACAGCACTCCATTGTTGCTGATCAGAAGGATACACTATTTCTTCATTTTGATCCAATGCCTCTTCCATTGCGGCTTCTAACTGCTGAACAGCTCCCATTTTAGGTTCAAAATGTTCAATGTGGCTCATTCCCTGTATTTTTATGTATTTTCGTTCAAGCCATCCTAAACTCACACGTGCAGCCTGATAACGTGTTGCCAGCTCATTACATAATGTCATGATTGCTGATAAAAAGCGATCTTCGTCATTTAATAAGGTCATCAGGCTGAGTGTTTGCTCAAATAAAGCAATATTCTGTTGTAAATATTCGATTTCATGTTCTTTTGAAGACAATTTCTTTTCCTTACATTAACAATTTTAATATTGACAAATCAAATTTCTAATGATAGTCAAATAAATTTTTAAGGGGCTGTAGCTCAGTTGGGAGAGCGTATGACTGGCAGTCATAAGGTCAGGGGTTCGATCCCCCTCAGCTCCATTTTACCATCCTTAAATCAAATTATTCATTAGCCCATATCATCCATCAAAATACGAGGAAGCTCAGTCATAAACTTAAAAGCTTCGCGTATCATGACCGCATGACCGCTTTTGTCAAATATGACAATTTTCGAATCTTTTAAAATAGCATAATTTCGTATCTTATTCAAATTTTATGTTAGGAAAGCAATAACACAAAAGAAATATGCCTTCCTGATCGAAACGTTGATCAAGGCCATTTTTTGTGGGGGTAAATGTGGGTAAATGTATCTGCAATTCTCTATAGACCGTGTCTTTCCGGCAAGCATGCTTGACTTGTGGCTTATTCCCAATCCCGCTTGCTAACGCGCGCGGCTCTGATACCAGGCAAGCTAATAAATCAGAGCCGCGCGT
>Ga0272440_1003928_pt1 | contig 10875 bp, 2 predicted proteins | sample SSMMMBAug17_FD_192440 | JGI IMG/M metagenome (GOLD analysis project Ga0272440, IMG submission 192440) | Marine sediment archaeal communities from Little Sippewissett salt marsh, Falmouth, MA, United States - SSM-MMB-Aug17 | ecosystem: Environmental > Aquatic > Marine > Wetlands > Sediment ... | reverse complement strand
TCTCCCCTCACGGTTTGATAACCATCCAAAAAGGATGAGGCTACGTTGTCCCTGACGCACTTTATTCAGCAGGTAGGGTACGAGTAACAGAATACTCGGTTATGTCATGATTTCTCAAGCATAACAAGTATTTAAACAACATCGAGTCGCACAACGCTGTAAATAAGCGGATTCATTCCGCTTGATTGCTTGGTTATTAAGTGTTAACAATTCAAACAATATTAAAATTACTGGTGTAATTACGTTTAGAGCTATAGTGTATATACAATTTTTAAACCGGTTGTGTGGGTGATCAGCACTTGCTCATTAAACTTTGATGAATGTCTAATTTATACCCACTTACCCTAATTTACTTAAGTATTTGTCCCAAATTAATTAACTGTTTTAAATACTTTTTGCGTGCACATTTCGCACAACATCCTAAAATTATTTATGTTTCAGTACTGTATCCAATTTCTGAGGATTTCAGTTCTCCCTTTTGTAATTTGCTTGAATATCATTATTCATCATACGAGTTGCTTTGATGGATTGGATTGAATTATGATAATATTCTTTTGGAAAACTTTCAATACTTTCAAAAATTTCAATGTTTAAAGGTTTTGAAAACAAGAAAGCAGATATTTTTGTTGCATTTTGATCATATGATTCAGTCGTAATATCACATATCCAGTTACCATCAGAATTGATCAAAGTAAAAGGGTTATCTTTTGACGGTTTTAATCTCCATGCATCGGTGAAAATATATAGAATGGCAACAATATTATCTGTTTGAATTTGTTGCACATAACCTTCAACATTCTTTAATCTATTCCCAAGTGGGGGAATATAGGTAAAACCAAAATTTGATTCTCTATTTGCTAATATACTTGAAACAGATTTTTCGTATAATTGAGTAGGTAAATCAAGGGCATCACGTAATAATGGTGGATAATAATCTTCAGGAAGTAGAAATGCAGCAATCATTTTCGCTTTTTTATCATTTGCGGCAGTTGTAATATCACATTTCCATCTACCATTAATATTAATTGGCGTTAATGGTTTGCTTAAATATGGTTTAATCCTCCAACCATTATTATGAATATATACTACCAAATTATGAGTATTTGGTTTGACGTTAAAAGCTTTTCCTTCAAGGGTTTGTATCATATTTCCATAAGGCGGGATATGCGTAAATTCAATAGTAGGTCTACTTTTATCTAAATTATTATCATTATAACTTAAATAAGTTAATGCTACCTGTATTTCCTTTTCTATAGTATCCAGGTTCTTTATACTCATATGTCTCTTTTCAGACATAGTATTGGATGATTTTATCGCTAACACACTAAATTCGTTTATGGTCCTTGGATTTTCTGTAAATGATTGACTGAATACATACTTATCTGTTGTTTCAATTAAAGGAAACATGTCAGTATCATTCATCCCATATATTTTGTATTTTTCTTCTGATATCCCATTGTTATCTGAATCTTGAAATAATTGATCACTATAGTAATTACCAAGAATACTTTCAAATGGCTGCCCCAAATATATATAGTTAATTTTTTCTATTGTAGACCATTGATTCTTACAATTTGAATAAGTATTTGATTTCAAATTATTAATTAAATTGTTGCAATAAATTTGATTATCATGGCTCTGATTAAATACAAATATCCCATATGCCTTGTTGGAATTGATTATGTTCAAATACAATTTATTCGAAGATGATTGAAATAAATAAAATCCCGCCACATCATTTAATGAAACGATATTTCTATGAATTGAATTATCATAAGTTGAAAAAAGGCTGAAACCTACTGATTTATTATAATTGCATATATTTTGTGAAATAACATTGTATCTTGATTCATAAGTCGTTATTCCACTGAAATTATTTTTATTGCAGATATTTTTGAAAATGTTGTTGTGAAATGAGGAGGTGATTAGAATTCCATACTGAGTGTTTGCATTACAAATGTTATTAAACACGTTGCTATCATTGCAAGACGAAATAATAATACCAACATTATTATTATGTGATTGATCATATCCACAGCGATTTGAATTAATGCTACATTCACTAACGCTATTATCAATAAAAATTCCTGCTTTATTATACCTATTTGCCCCATAAATCGTGAACCCTTTGATTGTCACATCATCTTCTTGTATTTTGAATACATTCTCTTTTCTGTTTTTCGCAATCACAAATGTTGAAGTATATCCATTTGAAGAAAAAATTGTAATACTTTTATCAACAATTACATTTTCATTATATGTACCATCTGAAACAAGTATCAGGTCACCTCTTTTCGCATCATCAACAGCTGCTTGAATTGAAGAATATGTACCATTTTTCCCAACCAGTAATGTATTTTTATCATTATCTTTAACAACTATAGTAGCATTTGCTGGCTCCCATCCTTTTGCTGTTGCTTTTATTTCTACTTTAACATCGCCATCTTTATCATTATCATCTATTACCTTTAAATCAAATGTTTGTGACTGCTCACCAGCTGGAATAGTAATTTTATCCGATAATATAATTATTTCCGATAGGTCTCCTGAAGTTAAAGCAACAGTTAAGTCTGATGAAATTGTAAATGGTATAGATATTTTTCCAATATTGTTTAATACTCCATCTTCTTCGTGAACGATTGATGGAACGTCTAAGTCAAGGATTTGTAAATTGTCATCATCAATGATTGTCATCGTATAAGTATCAAATGAATATATTGTGGCATTAATAGGAGTTTGCATTTTAACAATGATAGTTTTCTTATCTTCAATAATATTGTCATTTATTATATTAAAATTGGTAACACCTGTTAAGTGGCCTGCTGGAATTGTAATTGTTCCACTTTGTAAAGTATGATCTTCACCATATCCTCTAGCTGTCCCACCAATAATATATGGAACTTGAACGTCGACGCCACAAATGACATTCAATGTGGCTTTGATATATTCTGAACCGGCATTTTCTAAAATATATCGGTGGGTGTCATTCCATCTTACAGTTGGTTTAGGATCATTATCTTTGATATATATTGTATGTATTGTGTTTTCACCTTTAATTGCATTCTCAGGTATTCCCATATTAATGACAATCGTTTCATTAAATTCAAATAAGTCATCATCAAGAACTGTACATGTAATAGTTGTCGCTATATTACCAGCTGGTATATAAATATTTTTTGAGGAAATAATATAATCCACACCATTTTCTATTGCTGTGCCAGTTATTGATAAAGGTGCAAGAACAGGTTTATTTGTTCTTTCATTTAGAACAATCAATATTTCAATTATACTGGAATCTTCAGAAATCCATTGCTTTGAGTTGCTAAAGTTAACTTTCAATGATGGCTTAATGTTAAAATTTAATAAACCAAAAGATGTTCTATTTTTCCAAATCGGAGGAATGTCTGATTTGACTATTCCTTGATAATATGAATATTCCATTTCTGGCTGACTTATAGTGATTTCTCTATCTGATTTATAACTCCAAAACTTAAAAATTAATTGATCATTGTTAGAAGCGCCTTCTTTATGCTGTGTTTCTAAGAGATCGCCATAAACATTAACATAATAATGGTTTGATATATTTGTTCCTATTTTACAAGCACCTACGAGTATTTCATTATCAGATTCATTATTCACGAATACGCCAATTTCATCTTGACTGCTAACATCACTTTGTTCATTAATCGTGACTCTTCCGGTATAAACGCATCCAGCTTCAGTTATATTAAAGTTCTTATAATGGTTTGTTTCTACCTGACCGGATAAAACTACAGTTTGGGAATATGGAATAGAGTTTCCTTCAACTTCTAAATAAATGAATCCATTATCATCAAAATTCGCATCCTCGTTAACATTTATCCAATATTCATACCCTGCCGCCATGTATTTCATATCACTGTATTTGGTTAAATTAAATGTTTTCTGTCCTGATGCATCATATCCTTTAACATAAGAATAATAGCCATTTATTGAAGATAAAATAGTATCTATACTATCAACTTTTATATATTCAATATTTTCAATCATAGGTACACCTGGTTCTGTTTCTATATAATAACATTTATCAACATTAAAAATAAATTTATTCCATCCGGATTGAAGGGGTATCTTGACTGTTTTAATTGTATTCACATCCTCAATAAACCTCTTTTGTATATCCGAATAGTTTGCATTTCCTAAAATATCAATAGCGTAAGCTCTAATGTAAAGAAACTTTCCCTTGTACTGTAACCAACTCAAATCGAGTGTGCCACTGCCACCTTTCCCAAAAGTCGTCCAACTGATAATATCAGGATTATGATTGTTTTCAGATGTTGAAATACCATACTGAAGTTTTGACGCATTTAAGTTAATCATACTTCTGTCTAATATTTTAACTGAAATGACATGAGGGCCTTGAGTCAGTCGCGGGATTATCCAGTTTGAAAAAATTGGTGACTCTGTATCAACCAGGATTTGTCCACTTTTTGTTTGAGTTTGTAAATTTTCACTATCTATAATTTCAATATGATAATTGTATATTCCATCGTTAACTATATTCTTAAATTCATCTGTACCATCCCACAAAATATTATTATTTTTCAAATGAATCAGTTCTTTTTTTAAGAGAGTAGCGACTATATTTTCATTGTAATCACTGATAGATAGATTAACAACTGCTGAGCCACCTTCAATGTCAATGCTAAAAAAGATTGTGTCATTATTGCCATCACCATTTGGCGATAATGCATTTGGAAATGTATGTATTTGAATAATTTGGGCCTGTTTTTTTATCCATATATTCCATGTTCCGTTTCTCGTAGATTGAAATGCAAGTCTTTGATCTGTTGGCGATTGTTCTGGCTCTGTATCCCACCATTTACTATCGCTGAGATAATTCTTTTTATTGCTACCATTACTGTTAATTACATATATTTCACCTGATGCTTCATTCTTTTTGTGTACAAAAAATATTTCCTGATTATTATTTGACCATGTTGGTAATGAATTAAATCCAGAAATATTCCTGATCAGGTCTTTTTGATCTGTCCCATCAGTATTCATTACTGCAATTTCGTCAATATATAAGGATTTTGTATACGCTATTTTCATATCATGATGAGACCAGGCGGGTTCAAGACAATTTTCTATTGAATTGGATGTAACAGTTTTTTCATCAGTACCATCCGCTCCAATTGACCATATTTCACCAATTCTTGAAAAAGCTATTCTTGCTCCATCAGGTGACCATGTGGGATGAGAATCATCATAATTACCTTTTGTTAGTTGTCTTAAACCAGAACCATCTTCATTTATAAGGTATATATGATCATAACCATCTATATTTGAGACAAAAGCAATAGTGTTATCACCAATTTTGGATGACCATGCTGGATGATGATTATTGACTGTTCTTAATTCTGATGATGACATTTGTTGGGTTAACCTGGTCACCCCAAAGGCATTCGATTCAGCGTAATTTTGCGCATTAATAACCCATATTTCCTGATTTCCGCTTCTTTCAGACATAAAAGCAATTTTATTTCCATCAGGCGACCAGGTTGGGGTATTGCCTCCTTGAGTCGTTAATATTGAAAGAGAACCGCCTTTAAAATCTGAATATTCTACATCCCATGACCATTCAAATTGTTTTTGAAGAGAATTACCTGCAAAATCTTTGGCTTCAATAAGATTTGCTCTGATTATTTCGCCATCACTCCATGCTTTTGGCAATGGATATGTATTCCATAAAGAAAGTGTCAACAATTTTGTTTTGTTATCATAAATTAAACCACCTGTATGATTACATATGCTATCATCTGTAGAACCCATACAATAGATATCATTGTCCAGCATAAGGCGAATACTATCGGGGTCAACCCCACTGCCATTTTCATCGGTTATTCTTAATTGAATATCCAGACTGGCTGACTTTGATCCATTTTCAGGAAAAGGCAAATCTGCTTTTGGTCCTGTTGTATCAATGACTATTTTGTAATGATTTGTTGATCCCCAATTGTCACTCTTATCAATTGACCTTACATGAAAAAACCATATACCATCTTCAACATTATTATATTTTGCTAAATTAATGGTTGAAATTTCAGCATTATTTATTTCAGGGACAGTATCACTTATCCGATCCAGTTTATATGCATACTTTTCAACGCTCAAATCATTTGGGTCCCAGTTAAATTCTGGATTATTATTTGATTGACCACCTGTAGAGATAATAAAATTGTCTATATAAAAAGTCATTCCTTTTGAATTTTCTTCTCCCATTATCAGTTCCATCCAGCCTTCAAGGTTATAATCAGCAAAAAAGAGTTCTTCTACAATATATTTGTCTTGATTCGGTTCATCCATTTTTAGCATGTTGTACAGGTTAAATTCAGCTTGATGCCAGTTGTTGTCTGGTGTAATGTTTTTTAAATGTCCAATTGTTCGGTATAAATCCGATGTAAAAGTCCTGACTGTTTTGGCATCATCTGTAAAAACAATTTCTTTCCACATACCATTAACATGAGCAATAATATTTAATTTCAAATCTTCAGGTATTTTATAATCAAAACAAACAACAGGAAAATCTCGAGCATCAAAGCTTTCAGTTCTGATATAACTGGCAAAATTTCCACCTTTTTCAATATTTACTAACTTCAATGAGTACTTACCAGACTTTTTATAATCAGTCGTTCTATTAATATTCGCACCATAAATGTCACTCATATTTTTCCATTGATCAATATCAGTTTCAAATGTATTTTGACATAATGATGGATGGGTTGGAGAAGTTATGATTGGAGCCGGAGGTGGAATCATATCTGCTGTTGTGATTTGATCTTTTTTGTCAGAGTTTGCTTTTGATATGACTGTAATGGTTTCTATGGCATATGTAGAGATCCCAATTGAACCTGAAGATTGATCGCTGTTTTCGCTAATTTTGACTTTCCCTCGAAAAGTTCCGCTATTATTTTCTGTTTCAATCAATTGGATACTTATTCCTGAAGGATCGGTCAGATTGCTATTTATATTTACGATAGCTGTTCCAAATAATTCCGGATCATTATCTGTACCAATCATTTCAATACATAATTGATCACCAATAGTAACGCTTTCTGTTTGTTCATTTGAAAAGGTTTCATTCATAAATTTGACAGAAAATACAGAAGTTGGTTGTACATGGATAAAGCGAATCTTTATTGGTTTTGATTTTGGACTTTTTCTGCCAGCAGAATTTATGGATTGTGCTGTTAAATAGTTCTCTCCATAATCAAGGTAAATTCCGGGTAATTCGAAAAATCCTGAATTAATATTTGTTTGAATGTCTTTTTGAAATACATCATTGACAAATAACTGGACTTTGACACCTGGATTGGCCTTACCATTAACTGTAATATTTGTAATATATGTTGGAGATATCGGAGAATATATAGTTGGAGCAGCATGAAGTGGATCAGACAGAATCGCATAATAAACGTCATTGTTAGTGAATCTCTTCAGAGTTGTATAAATACTGTTATTATCAATATCAAAACTTGAATGCTCATAAGTCCATTTGTGAATTTGTGAATCCCAACTGTATATATTTAGAGTATTTACATCAATGCCTGCCAAATCAGAATCAGAATAATACATTGTTAATCTACAATCTTTTAAAAAAGTATACCCTGCAGGTCTTATTTCATAAATTTTTCCAACAAGTGCTAGTTCTGAGTTATTCAGGAGAGCCTCCTTTTCAACATGTTTGATGGAAAATAAATCAAAGTCATCATTAATTGCAGCTTTCGGTATATCCAGTTTTACTTTTAAATCATTACTAAAAAGAGTTCCGCCCCACTGCCCCATAAGTCTTGCAATTTCAACGTGTACGGTATCTTGTTTAAAAGCGCCTTCTTTATTGAAAACAGTAAGGCGAATTGTATAGGGACCCATTGGATAGTAATATTCGTTATTTGGTCCGGCATTGCCAACTAATTTTACAGTATCCCAATAGGCTAAGTTTCCATGTACAGTGATACTTGGTGGAAGAGGCTTGTGGTCATCAATAGCCTTTGATGTGGAAGTGACTAAGGTTGTCCATTTAGTTGGATCATAACCTGCACCGAATTCTACATTGTATTGAGAAAAATTATTTGCTGAAGCCGTTCCTATTATGGGAATCGTATGTGAAACAAGAGCGTTTTCATAAGGAACACGTATTTTTGCAATGATATTTGTGCTATCAACAACACCTCGCCCAACTGAAAGCTTAATTGTTTCATTTCCATTGTGATTTGAAATAAGTATATCTCCATTATTGTTTATAGACATGCCAACGGGTTTGTTCAGAACAAAACTTTTATCTGACCATGTAACGTCAATTTTTTCAGGGAATTCATTCAGATAGTAACCATTTGGGTTGAGTTTAAATATTTTGTTCAGTCTGTTATCTAAAATGAAAATATTGTCATTCAAATCAAGGTCAATGTCTATTGGCGTAAAACTACCTGTACCCACATTTTGTTTTGTAATACTAAATAAAAGAAGATTTTGTGAATCATACTTATTTACAATGTTATTTTCAAAATCAATTTGATAATAATTTCCTGAGGAATCCGCTTTATTCGATTTGATTTCAACAGGTTCAGATACAGATATTCCAGGAATCATTGCATATGTATTACTATCAATTGGGCCATCAAATTTACTGAATTGAAAATAATACTTTTTCTCATCAACCGAATGACCAAGATAATCCGTGCCATCCCAAACTATCTGATGACTACCTTTTTTGATATATGCATCCAAAACATTTTTGATTAAATGATTATCTTGATCATAGATAGATAATGATATATTTGCGTCTTGTGAAATTGAATAATTGATTGTTGTATTAGTTTTATAATTTGAACTGACTTGAGAAGTAGGTAAGCAATATTCCTCCTGCGTTTCATTAAAATCTGAGCTTTTTGTTGTTTTGTCCCAATAGACTTTTCCTTTATAAGAAACAAAAGCCAACCCTTTTATTTTTTTTCCACTTAAACCTGCAAGAGATGAAGGACTTTTTAAACGAACCCATTTTCCGGTAACAGGCAAATCACCCATATGATACAAAGAAGCTGTTCCATGTTCACCACCTGTATAAATAAGATTTCTCCCCCAATAAACTCTATGTTCTCCATCACCATTATCTGTGTAGAATTGTAACAATATTTCTTGAGGTTGATAGATTGGATCAAGATAAACATATTGGATGATATTATCTGTAGCGCTTAATGCCATAGGTGTTTCTGCCCGTATGAAATAATGCCCATGTGTGTCATTGGTCATTGGATCTGTATGAGATTTTAAACCACTGTAGGTAATTTCATTATTCCATAACCATCTATCAGGATCAATTGTTACAGCACCTGTTGGGAGCTCATCATCAATCCATATGTTTGGATCATCTGAAGTCTTAATATAAACTTCCTGTTCATCAAGCACACTTTCTTTTTTTAATGAGTCCAGACCTCGGACAGCCTGTCTTCTTCGATGAGTTATAATCTTAATTGAATCAAAAGGTTATAAAACTCGATGTGATTAATTGGACGCTCAAAATTCAAAACCAACCAATTAACCGCAAAATATAGAGTTAGTCCAATTAACTACCACTATATATTGTAGTAGTTAATTTTATTAATGTCCAAAAAAATGTGTAAAATATTAGTGTAAACTCCAGAGGTCTGGAGTCAATATTTATTTTAACAATGTTAGATAGAGTAGATTTAACCAAAGGCCTGTGAATTCTTGTTATATTACCTGCAAGATCTTGTACACTTAAACCCACATAAGAATGTTGCTTATTTATAATAAAAGATTTGAGATTCATCACTCCCAGGTGATCTTCTTTTACTGATGTATTATTAAATTGAATATCTTTAATTACTGTTTCCCCATGTAACAGTTCAATATTATAATGATCAATATGTTCATCAGAAGCAGTTCCAATAAAAGAATAGTCACCATATTGAGTTGTATTTACCTTAATTAGTTCTATCTTGGCCTCAGGTGGTTCATTATCAACTATAATTTCCCCGGTAATACTTGTTGATACATTTGAATCTAACGTACTTAGTTTGCGAATAATATAAATGTATATACCATCTTCAACAAAATTATCAGAATCATCTCTTCCAATCCAAACTACAACATTTTTTCCTTCATTCTGAAATTCAGTGTTAATAAGTGTTTTCACATTATCACCTTGATATGAATAAATCATTGCTGTCACAAGAGATGGATATGTTAAATGATATTCAATGGTTAACATATCTTTAATTCCTGGAGAAGATGTTGGAGAAAATTGATATATCAACTCATTACTGTTTACATCTTTTTTTCTTGATTTTTGTATAAAAGTTGGGTCACTATTATCAATATCACCTCTATCGTTTGGATCATTTGGATCTGATCCGTTTTCAACTTCTTCTCCATCAGGAACACCATCACCGTCAGTTTCTTTATTATTCGGGTCTGTTCCTAACTCTATTTCTTCTCCATCTGTTAGTCCATCACCGTCAGTATCTTCATTATTGGGGTCTGTTCCTAAGTCTATTTCTTGTCCATCACTTAACCCATCACCGTCCGAATCAGGATTGCGTGGATCTGTTCGATTTTTTTGTTCTTCAAAGTTAGTCAGGCCATCTCCATCAGAGTCAATATAAGCATCAGAAGGATCTATAGGATTTAAATCATTTTCAAACTCAAAACTATCACTCAATCCATCATTATCTGTATCAGGACTGTGGGGCGTATGTATGAGTTAGGGGAAGACAAATATGTCATCAAAATTTCCATTCAGAAATGCTACTCTTAAATGGAGTAGATTCTTAAATCCTTTTCTACTCCAGCGCATTCCAACTCCTTTAAACC
>Ga0272440_1003927_pt1 | contig 10876 bp, 6 predicted proteins | sample SSMMMBAug17_FD_192440 | JGI IMG/M metagenome (GOLD analysis project Ga0272440, IMG submission 192440) | Marine sediment archaeal communities from Little Sippewissett salt marsh, Falmouth, MA, United States - SSM-MMB-Aug17 | ecosystem: Environmental > Aquatic > Marine > Wetlands > Sediment ... | reverse complement strand
GGTTTATCCCCCATTGATTTTTTTAGGCATTGGCGCCATGACAGACTTTTCAACCATGTTGGCCCGTCCAACATTAATGCTTTTGGGCGCAGCAGCACAAATGGGAGTCTTTTTAACCTTTTTGGGTGCGCTGGCTTTGGGTTTTGCACCAAATGATGCGGCATCAATTGGCATAATTGGCGGCGCTGATGGTCCGACTGCAATTTTCTTATCTGCAAAACTGGCACCTGACTTGATTGGCCCAATAGCCATTGCTGCTTACTCTTATATGGCTCTTGTTCCTGTGATTCAACCCCCGATTATGCGCTTATTAACATCACGAGACGAACGATTGATTCAAATGGAAGAAGCGCGTGAAGTCTCCAAACTGGAAAAGATTGTTTTTCCGATTGTTGGTTTTCTACTTTGTTGTTTCCTGGCACCGGCGGCATTACCATTATTGGGGATGCTCTTTTTTGGCAATCTGCTTAAAGAATGTATTGTTGCAGAACGTTTGGCACAGACTGCGCGGACAGCCTTAATTGATATTGTAACTATACTGCTGGGAATTACAGTAGGTGCAAGTACCCAGGGAGATGTATTTCTTACAGCAAGTTCTGTGGGCATATTTATTCTGGGGGCACTGTCTTTTGGCGTTGCAACAGCTTCTGGAGTAATCTTTGCCAAGATTATCAATCTTTTTCTCAAGGTAAAAATTAATCCATTGTTGGGGGCAGCAGGCGTATCGGCTGTACCGGATTCTGCCAGAGTTGTTCAAATGGTTGGTCAAGAGGAAGATCCGAGTAACTTTCTGCTGATGCACGCAATGGCACCGAATGTATCTGGAGTTATTGGTTCTGCAATTGCAGCAGGTGTGCTCTGGAGTTTTATGAACTAAGGAATGCTCGGAAAAAAATGTTCCCCATTTCATAATTTGCCAATACCTATTGAGGGCGAACCCTATGTTCGTCCTCATACTTACGTACGCTGACGATTGTTATCAACTCTTGCAGGAAAAAAATGATGCGATATATACTGTATATTTTTTTTTGCTTGCTTATTCCATTCCCGATTTGGGCCGAACAGCCGGATTCAAACGTTTCTGAACCTGAAAAATATACGCAATATTCGATAAAGTATTCTCAGCAAATGCCCTTTGCAGCATTTAGTATTGTCTCTGCACCATCGTCTATTGTTGGAAAATCGGTTTGTCCGGTTTATGGTCAAGCAGTTTTTTGGGTTTGTCCCGTCCCAAAAGAAAAGACCATTGAAAAAAGCCAGGTTTCCTGTGTGGTTTGCTTTTTTTATGGTGGCTCACAAAAAGGTATTGAAAAAAAATTTTTTGAAATCAGCAATATTCTTTCCAAATCACATGGTCCTGAACTGATCAGGCAATTATGGGTTGTTCGTTTAAAAGAAAGAAATGACAAATATGCCTTGATACTCGAACCAAGCAATGCAAAACGTGAAGATGTCATCCATATTGCAAAAGAATTGGCCATGACAATCAAGACATCTAAAAAAACAAAAGCAAAAGTTCGATTGGACAAATTTGCAACGCCTTTATGTTCGGATGTTGTTAATAGTGAAATACGATATCAACCACGATCAACATCCAATATGTCAACAGATAATACCGAACTTTCAAAAATTCTGGATCAGTTGGATGATGCCCGCTTTTTTTTACAAAATCATGTTAATGATCAAAAAACAGATAAAGATACTGTCATAATTGCCACTTATGATCGAGAAAATGATCGGTTGATACCCATCACATGCCCCAAAGATGCCAAAGCATTTAAAGATAAAAAAAGCAATCTGGTTATTGTCAAGGAGTCTGGAACTGGCGTTGGCACCATGTATTATGTTGGAAATGCGCCAGATTCCTCTGAAGCCATTGATACGAAATTTTCTGTGCCGGCCATTGCGTTTCCAATCAAGATGCCAGGTATTACAGATAAACTACAACACGTTGTTAATACACCTTTTAATCGTGATCTGGATACCGATGAATTGGTTGAATATGGCTTGAAATATGTTAGAGAAAAGTTTGATGAAGCCTTTCTTGAACTTGAATCATTGAATGTTTCCTCTCGATTTTATCCTGGCAAGGCAGTTCATGAAGCACTTCCCAAACAAACTCGGACGCTTGTTATGACACTTTTGCTTATTGAACATATGGATTATGCCAATTATTGGCCATATCTGTTGTATCAGAAAAAGAAAAGGCATCGGATTCTTTTGGGTATAAAAAAAGATTACAAAACAAAACTAAATGAATTAATAAGTTCTCAAATGCGAAAAGTTCTGGTAAACTTGGCTGCAAATGAGGAACAGTCCTATCATTATGCCATGAGTCGCTCAGGTGCTTATGGATTGGTTCAAATGATCAAGCCCACATATAATTCATTGTTAAAACTATATCCCAAAGCACAACTTATTGAAAATTTTTACGGGGGAATGCGCCATCATTCAAATGCGATCATGGCGCAATTTCTGCATCTGGATTCTGAGTTGTTCACACTCAGTCAGGCAAAACCCCTTCAGGGAATAATTGATCCTGTTCAAATCAATAAAAAAACATCACTTGTTTTTGATTTATTGGTTGCAGGATACAACTTTTCTGCCCCGCGATTGATGAATCTAATCAATCGTGTCGGTAATGATCCCAAAAAATGGAAAAAAAGACTTCCCTGGGAAACACAACTGTATATATTAAAAGCAAATTTTGTGAAGAAAAAATTAAAACAAAGGAAAAATAAGTAAAAAATAGCTTAAATTGACATTCATCAATATTAAATTTATAATCATTTCATGTTGAAATAAATTCAATAATCTGATGTTTGAATTAACCAAAAAAGGAGAGAACGATGAAAGTTTTTTGCACAAAATGCATTATGATTGTATTCCTACTCATACAATTGACACCAACATGGGCGGGTACGTCATGCAAAAAAATCCGATTTTCTGATGTTGGCTGGACAGATATTACAGCAACGACATCACTGGCATCCATTGTATTGAAATCAATGGGCTATGAACCCAAAACGTATCTACTGGCATTACCTGTTACTTTTACCAGCTTGAAAAATAATGACATTGATATTTTTCTGGGTCTATGGATGCCTACCATGACAGCGGATATTACCCCCTACTTCAAGGAAAAAAGCATTGAGCTGATACGAACAAATCTAAAAGGTGCCAAATATACGCTCGCAGTACCCAAATATGTCTATGATGCTGGCGTTAAATCTTTTGCTGATTTGCAAAAATATCATCAAAAATTCAAAAGAGAGATATATGGCATTGAAGCTGGCAATGATGGTAATCGCTTAATTATTGATATGATAAAAAAGAACGCTTTTGGTATGGGTAAATGGAGAATCAGAGAGTCAAGTGAACAGGGAATGCTTGGTCAAGTCGGACGTGCTGTTAAACGTAAAGAATGGATTGTTTTTCTAGGATGGGAGCCCCACCCCATGAATAGTGATTTTGAGATGGCCTACCTTTCAGGTGGTGATGAATATTTTGGCCCCAATTATGGTGGTGCTGTTGTTCAAACTGTTGTTCGAAAAGGCCTTATCTCAGAGTGTCCCAATATTGGCAGGTTTATTAAGAATCTCTCATTTACCTTAAAAATGGAAAATGAAGTCATGAAACTGATTATCAATGAAAATATGCAACACGAAAAAGCTGCTAGACATTGGTTAAAGAATAATCCAGAAATATTAAATCAATGGCTGAAAGATGTTACAACAATTAATGGCAGTCCGGCATTACCTGTTGTTAAACAATCATTAGGAATTCAATAACAGGATATTTGATATGGCGTTTGTAGATAATTATATTATGGCTCTGTTAGAAAAAAAGATTCCTATAGGTTATTGGGTAAAAGTATTCGTTGAATATATTACCGATCATTTTGCCTATCAATTCAACATGATATCTGATAATCTCGAAGCAATTCTTCAAGGAATAATCCATCTGTTATCACTTGTGCATCCACTCCTTTTTATCTTTATTGTTGCTTTAATTGCGTATGTTATTCATAGAAAAAAGAGTCTCGCAATGGGTGTTATGCTGGCATTATTATTGATTTATAATCAGGGTTATTGGAGTGAAACGTTGGATACATGCGCGCTGGTTTTAGTTTCGACAATTGTTTCGGTTGTGTTGGGCATTCCCATTGGAATTATTTCTGCGCATCGACCTGTCATATTTACATGCATTCGTCCTTTTTTAGATCTCATGCAGACCATTCCAACCTTTGTATATTTAATTCCAACCTTAATGTTGTTTGGTCTGGGAATGGTACCCGGGATGATATCCACAGTTATTTTTTCAATTCCTGCGCCCATTCGCCTGACATATTTGGGCATCAGCAGTGTACCGCAACAACTGATTGATGCTGGAAAATCATTTGGCTCATCTCCTTTTCAAATGCTGTATAAAGTTGAACTGCCTCATGCAATGCCGACAATTATGGCTGGATTAACACAATGCATTATGCTCTCATTGTCAATGGTTGTAATTGCGGCACTTGTTGGTGCTGATGGTTTGGGGAAACCTGTTATCCGTGCTTTAAATACTGTTAACATTGCTCAGGGTTTTGAAGCAGGACTTGCAATTGTTATTCTGGCTATCATACTGGATCGCCTGTTAAAACAACCAGGCAATGTTGATTATAACTATTAATTTACACATAAGGATAAATCAATGAATGAGGCCATTCGCTTTGAAAAAGTTGATGTTATTTTTGGGCCATCGCCGAATCATGCAATTGAAATGATGGATCAGGGGCATGATAAAGAAGAAATTCTATTAAAAACTCAAAATATTGTTGCTGTGAATAATGCAAGTTTTTCCATATCTCAAGGAGAAACCTGTGTTTTAATGGGATTATCGGGTTCTGGAAAATCAACATTGCTCAGATGTCTGAATGGTCTGGTCAAATCTACACGTGGCAATGTTTTTGTGCGTCATGGCTTAAAAGACATTAATCTGGCCAACTGCGATCGTAAAGATCTTCATTTTTTAAGAACACAATGTATATCTATGGTTTTTCAACAATTTGCCTTGATGCCCTGGCGCACAATTCGGGAAAATGTTGCTTATGGTCTTGAAATTGCAGGTCTTTCCAAAAAAGATCGGGCGCAAATTGTTGAAGAAAAACTGTCGATGGTGCAACTCAGTGAATGGGCAGATCAGTATCCTTCAGATCTGTCAGGCGGCATGCAGCAACGTGTTGGTTTAGCCAGAGCACTTGCCACAGATGCAGAAATTCTCTTAATGGATGAACCCTTTTCAGCCCTTGATCCACTTATCCGCGAACATTTACAAGACGAACTGCTTCAACTTCAAAACAACTTAAAAAAGACAATTGTCTTTGTCAGCCATGATCTGGATGAGGCATTAAAACTGGGTTCGCGGATTGCTATCATGGAATCCGGTAATATTGTTCAGGTGGGTACGCCTGAGCAAATCGTTGCTCAACCATCCAATGAATATGTAAAAAAATTTGTTGCCTCAATGAATCCGCTGAAAGCCCTTAGATGTTCCGCACTCATGCGCTTTATTGAAGATCTTCCCTCTATTAATGGTTCAAATATTAAAGCACTGGATCAAGAACAGCGATATTTGTGTTATCTTTCTGAAAATGGCACTCTACAAAAAGTTACAACCGATGGCATTTCTCTTGAGCCTGTTTCTTTTCAACAAAATATGGATATATCATCAATTTCGGAACAAACAATTGTTCTGGCAAACTTAAATACACCCATGCGAGCAGCTGTTGAAATGAATTATGCAACGGGGTTTCCGATGCCAGTGGTTGATCATGAAAAACGTTTGCTTGGTGTTGTTGGCGCACAAGAAATCTTTCGCGGTATTTTGTCCTGAATAACTCATGCTTATTCGCCTTAAGTTATTCCAATCATATAATCAATCTCAATACTAATTCCTTGGCTTTATCAAATTTCTTTTTGCTTCTGTAATTGATTTTGAAGGTCAACAATTTTTCGTTCAAAAAATAATTTGGTTCATCATTTTAATGGAAATTCTAAAGTTTTCCCTACGACCGCAAATGTCGGTTGGATCTATATAACAACTTAATATTTAATGATAATTTAAAATGAATAAGTGTGCTCTTATAAAAAATATGCTACACAATACACCAATTTTCTTATATTACAGAGGAATAATAAAAAATTATTCGTTCATTAATGCACAATATATGTTTTGCTTATACAGCAAAACATATATTGTGCATTGATTTTTTTATTCTGATTATATCGGATTTTGGGAAGGCACTATTTTAAGCCCTGAAAGGGCGGCAACAGACCAGGGCATCGGTATATGAATAAGAGTGTACCTGAACATGGAAAAAAACACCTTAATGCGCATATGCCCATATAATCCATTATTTTTCTTGACCTTATGGCACAAAAATGAGCGACCTTTCTTCGCTCGGAGATACTTTTTCGATTGAGTTGACGAATACGCTAAATTACATTATTATCAAATTTAATTACAAATTGTATTGTCGTTCTAAATGATATTTATAAAAATGAGTCAAAGGTTCGTATGAAGCGCATGATTAAATCACACATCCCAATGATTACTGCCATATCAATGGGCGTTATTTTATTTTTAGCCTTGTTATCCTCAAAAATTTTCTTTTCAATCAATCCAGGTGAAGCAGGCGTGCGCTGGAAACGTTTTTCCGGCACACAGATTGACCGGATATTTGGCGAAGGCTTCCATATTATTTCGCCATTGGATAAAATGTTTATTTACAACGTTAGAATCCAGGAACTTCCGGTCGCGCTTGATGTTTTAACCAGAACCGGCCTGAAAGTAAATATTTTTATTTCCATCCGATATGCCCCGGATTATAAACTATTGGGCGTATTGCATCAACAGGTGGGGCCGGATTATGCGAAAATTGTCATTATTCCAGAAATTGAATCGGTGATCCGTGAAATCATCGGCACAATGGATGCCGAGCAAATATATACCACCGGTCGAAAAGTGATTGTTGAAGCCATTAATAAAGCCATTGAACAGATTGCACAACGATATATTATTGTTGATGATGTTTTGATTCGAAAAATCGGATTGCCCAAAACTGTTGCTGAAGCCATTCAGTTTAAAATCAAGCAGAAACATCTGGTAGAGGCACACGAGTTTATTGTTGAAAAAGAAAAAAAAGAGGCCAAAAGAAAAGAGATTGAAGCGATTGGAATTAAAAAACACAATGAACTTGTCAATCAGTCCCTTAGCAATGATAACATATTAAAGTGGCATGGGATACAGGCCTTACATGCCTTTGCGAAATCTGAAAATGCAAAGGTGTTTGTTGTGGGATATGGTAAGGATGGCGTCCCCATTATTTTGAACCCTGAAAAATAGATGCTTCTTCAAAGATCATTTTTTTGGAATTGAAACGTCTTCGGAGATGACAAACTTGAAATATATCTACATCACTATTTGCCTGATATTATGTTTGATTTTACTTGCATATCAATTCTTTTTGCCGGCATATATCAGTCAGGAACAAAGAGGTAAGGCTGTTCAGAAAGATACGCAGATTCAGATTGCTGTTGTGGATTCATTTAAAAGTCAAACGCAATTTTTTAAGGGAATCAGGCTGGCTGTTGACCGAATCAATAATAATGGCGGTATTCATGGAAAACAAGTTAACATCATTGAATATGATGATCAAAATTCACTATCCATCGCCACACGAATTGCCAGTCAGTTGTCTGCCCAAAAAAATATTCTGGCGGTCATTGGTCATCGTGATCCGGAAATTGCTGTTTCTGTATCAGTGACATATAAAGCAAACAACATCCTGTTTATTTCACCAGGTGCTGACATCAACAGATTTGGGGGCTCATATATTTTTAAGTTCTCTCCCACTGATGAAACCTTGAGTCAGGCGATTACCCTTTTTTCCAAACGCAATAAATATCATTCCATTGTGATTCTTTATGATATTTCGCCATCAACAAAGCGTTTTGCAGAGGTATTTAATGAAAAAGCCATTGAATCAGGACTTCATATTGTGGCTGAAAAATTTTATTCGACCATGGATTCAGATTATCGGTTTATATTGTCAGACATTAAAATGAGCCACACCTTTGATGCGATCTTTTTATCCGGAAAAATACCCGGTGTGACCCATCTGATTAAACAAATGCGAGAAATTGGGATCAATCAGCCTATCCTGACCACCAATCGCATTGATATAAATGATCATTGGACAAATACTGGCAAGGCCAGTGATAACACAATTGTTGCAACCTGTTTTAATATCAGGCTTAGAAAACAACATACCCAGTCGTTTATTAAAGCGTTTCAATCCAAATTTTCAGTCTTACCAGATAACTATGCGGCAAAAAGCTATGATATGGTTTGTTTTCTGGCCCATGTCATCAATAAAAGTGCATCAACGCAACCGATTGTGGTGAATTCTACCATCCGATTTATGAATCAATGGCAGGGGGTTTTGGGGGAATATGATATCAGCCGGAATGGGGTCATTCAGCCCCGACAAATCTTTTTTAAGCGCATGAAAAGTGGGAAATTTGATATCCTGGAATATAATTCCGCCTTTATTGATGGCTATGATCTGGTGAAAGATATCACTGTCAGTATTCCAATCAAAGATAATCTTACAATATTAGACCCCACTTATGCAATCAATGAATCTTCGGTTGAAATTGTTGATCAGCTTTTTTCAGGATTAACGACATTTCACCCGGAAACCTATGAGGTCGTTCCAGACCTGGCAGTTGAATGGAAAGCATTTAATAATGGACAGAAATACAGGTTTAAACTTCGGGAGGATGCTGTTTGGACCAATAATCAACCCATCACCGCCTATGATATTGAATGGGCGATCAAACATCATATTCGGCCTGAAACGCAATGTCCGCATGTATCCACTTTGTTTGTTATCAAAAATGCTGAAAAAATTTATCATAAAGAATTGACCGATTTATCAAAGATTGGTGTAAAAGCCATTGATAACGAACATCTTGTATTTTTTCTTGAAAAACCATCGTCATTTTTCCCATATCTGACCACATTAAACAGCTTTAAACCCTTACCTGTGGAGACCATTAAAACATATGGTGAACACTGGACAAAGCCCCAACATATTGTCACCAGCGGTCCATACCAGTTTGCATTATCCATTCGGGATGCCATGATGATTTTACGAAAAAATCCAAGCTATTACGATAAGCAGCATGTGAATATTGAAGAAATTCGATATATTTTTATTCAGGACAGTGTTCTTGGATTATCCATGTATTTAAATGAAGATATTGATATTATTGGGGGTAAATATCTACCCATTCCAAGGTCTCATCTTTATTCAGTTCAATCCAATCCATTGTTAAGAGATCATTATCACAGTTTTCCTTTGCTCAAAACATATGGCTTTGTATTTAATACCAATCTTTCACCTGTAAACGACCCTCTGGTCAGAAAAGCGATTATTTCTGCGGTTGATCGTAAGATGATTATTTCGTTTATCACAAAAGGAAACGAACAAACGGCCTTGAGTTTTTCTCCACCATTTGTTTTTGGATCTGTATCTTATGACAAAAATATTGGTATACCTTATAACATTGAAAAAGCAAAACAATTCTTGAAAGCAGTAGGCTATCCAAATGGCGAGGGATTTCCTGAAATCAGTTTATCTTATCATGATACACATACCAATAACGTCATTGCCAATGCGGTTTCACTGTTTTTAAAGAATTATTTGAATATCACGTTGAAATGCAGACCGGTTCAAGAAGATCTCACATACGATTCAGTAAAACCCCAATCGCACATGTATAGTTTTGGCTGGCATTGTCATTATCCGGATGCCAATAATTTTTTATATGATCAGCTTCATTCACAAATGCCCAATAATATTATTTATTTCACCAATAAAGCGTATTCACAAATCGTTCGAAAAGCAAGAGACTGTCTGGATCCTGAATTAAGGAAGGCATACTATGCCCGCGCAGAAAAGATACTTGTACAGGACGAGGCCTATATTTTCCCGCTGTTTTACGATAATGCGCAAATTCTGGTGAATCCAAGATTGGTAAACTGGTATTTTATGCCCCTCGGCGGGCAGCAGATTAAAAACTGGGTGTTGAAATAATTGGAAAAATTGCAAATGAACACGACATGTTTTGTAAAGACAATCATTCAATTATTGATGATCATCGCATTGCCATCCACAGTATTTGCACAAAACACAATCGATATTGGTGTTGTTGCACCAATAAATACAGCCTATGGCAAAGCAATGGTTTCAGGGATTGAATTATATAAAGAACAAGTGAATCATGATGGCGGCATTTTGGGCAAAAAAGTGGTCCTCCGGGTAAAAGATGATCATAACCACAAAAGAGAGGCGGTTGTGGCAGCAAAAGAACTTGCTGATAGTCAAAATATTCTCATGATTATTGGACATTATTTCAGTTCGACATCCATTGCCGCCGGTGCCATTTATAAAAAATTTGAAATACCGGCCATCACTGCCTCAGCAACATCAACCCGGGTGACACATCATAATGACTGGTATTTCAGTATTGTTGCCAATAATCGATACCTTGCGAATTATTTAGTCAATTACCTTCATCATCATCTTCATTTAAAAAACATTCTCATTATTTACACCAGTGATGAATATGGCAATAACATTGCAGAAATTCTTGAACCCAGCCTGAACACTTTAAATCTTCAATTAGATGGAAAATTTGAGATCGCGCCTTATTATACAAAAAACCAGGATCAGTTTGAACAGCGCGTTCAACAGATTATCATTGATATCAAAAAAATGGATCATATCGGCGGTATCATTATCTCTACCCATGCACCAACTGCC
>Ga0272440_1003926_pt1 | contig 10878 bp, 8 predicted proteins | sample SSMMMBAug17_FD_192440 | JGI IMG/M metagenome (GOLD analysis project Ga0272440, IMG submission 192440) | Marine sediment archaeal communities from Little Sippewissett salt marsh, Falmouth, MA, United States - SSM-MMB-Aug17 | ecosystem: Environmental > Aquatic > Marine > Wetlands > Sediment ... | reverse complement strand
TCTGTAGACCAAAAACTTTTTTTGCTGCAACCGGGGCTTTCCAGAAACAAAACAAGGTGAATATTTCTGCTTTGGATGGCAAATACTATCTTCATGTTCAGGCAAAAGACAGGGCGAATAATATCAGCGATGTAATAACTGTTTACAGCATCCTTGACCAAAAGCTGCCTGTGATTACAGGACTGGTAAATGATCGTATTCCCAAAAAAGCAAAACAATGGCATTGGAAGGCCATTGATCAGGATTCAAAGATTCTTTATCGGTATATTCTTGACAAAAATGTCAACACGTCCCCGGCAGGTTCATTTTCAGCTAGTACGCATGATGAATTATCAAAACCTGATGGCCAATGGTTTATCCATGTACAGGCAAAAGACAGGGCCGGACATTTAAGTGATGTTGTTTCTGTTTCAACAATTATTGATAATACCCCACCTTTGATTACAGGTCTGCGAGATGTTCCTGTGCCTTGCTTTTCCAAAATTTGGCATTGGTCATCAGATGATTCTGATTCTGATATTTTGTATAGATATTGATTAATAAATATAAAAATTTCAGCTTCACGATTGGAAGCAGTTGGATATGGTGCAACAAGGCCAATTGCAGATAATTCAACAAAAGAGGGACGACGTAAAAATAGAAGAGCGGATGCTTATATTTATCATGTAAATGCCTATTAGTGCCTTACAGATTATCTTTTATTCTCATATGAAAGATATACCTATGGAATAGGCAAATTGGTATTGATTGTGGATAATGATATACTAAATTCAACTTTTCTGTCCAAGATTTTAGAATATTATCATAACGTTATCCTGATCAATCATCATCAACAGCAATTTTTAAATCTGTAATATCCTGAATTGATCCGATCAAACCTGATGGCCTGCCATTTTCATCAGCAACTGTCGCATGGTTCATAATGACAGTAAACATTTCACCATTGGAACGTTGAAACGGGGTTTCAAAGGATTGAAACCCCGGTTCATCAAGCAGCATTTGTTCTCTTTCATAATAAATTGCAGCCAGTTCTGATGATGTGATGTCATCAAACGTTTTTCCAATTATTTCTTGATCATCCATGCCGATTAATGCTTGAAATGCCACATTGCATTGTTGAAAGCGAAGCTCAGCATCTTTGATAAAAACTGGATTGGGGATGGTTTCCATGAATGAGTTTAAAACTCGAATTTGCTGTTCCAATGATCGTTCCGCATTTTTTCTTCGAACGATATTGGCAAAAAGGATTAATACGACACCCAATAAACAAACAAATATTAGAGACAACGTACCAATCAAATGGCGATATTTATAAAAAAAAGTCGTGGGCTTATGGGTGATTACACTACCACCGGGTAAATCAGCAAAGCGAATCTTAAATCGTTTCATCTGTTGATAATTAAAAATATAACTGTTAGGACTTTTTTGTAATACAGGAATACTGTCTACCGATTTTCCTTTCAAAATTTGGGCCACCATATTCGCAACCAGTTTGCCTTGTGTCAGGCCATTAATCATTTTTCCACCCAATATGCCGTTGGCCCTGGGATAATACCATGATGTATATAATGGTGCTTTAAGGTAAGGTTGAAAGATATTAATAACGCCTGCTAATGAATATTGATTTTTTTGAGTGTCTTCAGCAAAATGTAGAAAAATAACAATGCTGTTTTCTTGAATTTTTTTTACATTTTTGATCAAATCAGAAATTGAGTCTGGCACAAGCTGTGTTAGCTTAATTGCAGGCGATATTTTTTTCACAACAGATTTTAATCGTTCAAGTCTGAATTTTCCAACGGATGTTTGATCACTGATGGCAACAACATCTTTCGCATCAGGTTGAAATTGTCTGGCCAGCTCGTATGTTTGTTCCAGATCGTCAGATTCCATGATACCGGTAACCCCTTTCGGAATCGTTATGTCTGTGTTTTCAATTCCGCAAAACACAAGTGGTACACGAGGAAACAAAGAATTTCTATTTTCCATTACAAATTGCAGGGCCAGATCATCGCAAGCAATAATGGCATCCAGGTTTGTGTTTCCATATCGGCGTGCATAAAGTTCTCTGAGTATGACAAAGGAATCATTAATAGAGTGACGTTTGATGTCCATATATTCTATATATAATTCCATTCGGGCATCAGTCGGTAAGACAGATTCAATACCGTTAAGAATTGAGTCGCTCATGTCATCACCCTTGTGAGACGCATTCAATATGAGAATTTTTTGCGTAGCAACAGCGTAAGAAATTTGAATCATGCTCATAAAGCAGGTTAAACAAATAAAAAGCAAACGCATAAAGAATTTTGACATATTCTTCTCCATACTTTCGTTTCAGTTTACAAGTGATGCACTTTAATCTTGAAAAGAGAACGTCCGACAACGTCTATTTCAAAAAATACTTGTAGACCTATGCGAGATTTCAAAAAAATTGTTCGTCCAATTTTTAGAATCAGCGTTTTTAGAACGAATTATTATTAAAGAATAGTGTTCAATATAAAAGCACTTATTTTACTTAAAAAATTTTCAATAACACGATAATAAGTTGTTTTTCAAGTTAAATAAAAAGATATTCTAATTATCTCTTCTAAAGATAAGTTTTGCTTGAGATAGAGACATTTCTTATTCAAATTCTGCCGGATTCAAAATAGTATCAAAACCAGAAAAAATTAATACGCCATTATTTTTACTTAAACACGCCAGCGTAATATCATTTTTTCGTGCAATTTCAACGGCCAGTGAAGTCGGACGTGACACACTAAATATAGATTTTATTGGTGTTTTAATGACTTTAGTAATCAATTCATGGCTGACACGTGAAGATAAAACCAGAATAGCTGCTTTATCCAGCGTGCTATCCATTAGAGCCTGACCTATAAGTTTATCCAGCGCATTATGTCGGCCAATATCTTCCTTTGCAGCGATAACTTGAAAAAATTTGTCAAATATAATTGCAGCATGGGTAGAACGTGTAATTGTGCGAACAGGCTGATATTTAGATAGCGAATTGATACAATTGAGTATATCATTCATTGATATATTATTTAATTTCAACGCATTCTCAGTTGTTTTACTGGCAGGTAAAAATTTTGTCTGTTTTTCAGCGAATTGAAAATAAACAAAATCGCCATGTTCTGATTCAGACAAGGTAAAGTCTTTTATATGATCAGAAGCGGATATCATGCTGTTACTGAGCATAAGACCGGTAATCAGTGCTTTTTCATCACCGGGTGTTCGCATGATCTGATCAAATAAATCGCCATTGATGCATATGGTAAGCGGCGCCTCTGTTGTGACAGCCATTTCCTTGCTGTACATCCCCTGTTCTTGCATGTGGATAATATCAATTTTTTGAAACGGGGTCATTTTTATCTCCTTAAAAAGAATTGATTCCGTATATTTTGGTTACTCTCAAATGAATTTCTTGACATATCCTTATTTTTTGATTATTTGGATGTCAAAAAATATTGAAGATATTGGTGGCATTATTGCCGACCATTGTCAAATAAACTTAAGGAGTATCGTTATGAGCAACATTGTCGAAGCCTGTAATGGGTGTGCCAAAATCTCTGATGGCAAATGTACTGTTTATCCAAATCCGGCTGCAGTAATGCGCTGGTCAAATGATAAAACAAAAATGGGCTGTTCCTTTAACGTTAAAGTCGAAGAAAAAGCCAAAGGTAAAGTTCGTGTCGGGCAGCAAAAGCAGAAAAAGCGATAAATGTCTGACCTGCCATGCCAGTCATCTGTTTGGCTGGCATTTGCTCATTAATTAGATACAGAACATAGCGTTATCTAACAAAAATTAATAGACATCTTTTAATACAATCAAGCCCCTTATTCGTCAATCCAATAAAACCCGTTCAATCAGTATAAATCAAATCGTTGAACAGGTATTTTCTGAATTCCCATAAAAAAACCTTGAACTTTATTAAAAAGATGCGTAATATACCAGGATTGTAATTATCAAACAAGCAATTTAATACATTATATATCGTATGTCTTTAATCTCTGGGCATCGGACTCTGGTCTTTCTGACAATAAAACATTTCGGAAAAATCAGGGGATTATCTTGAGGAGGAACTATTATGCTAAAAAATATCAAGTTTGGGATTGTAATGATCATCATTCTATTCCTCGTTATTGTGGTAATGCAAAATAAAGAATTTCTGATTGATCAGACCAATGGCCTGGATATCAACTTATTTTTTGCCCAATATGATATACCCGCTCAACCCATGTATGCTTATTTTTTGGGTTGTTTCTTGTGTGGTTTTCTGATGGCTTCATACTTTATTGTTGTCAAACATTTTCGTGCGCGACGAATTATCAAAGATCGTGACAGTCAGATTGAAAGCCTGAGAAAAAGTCTGGAATCTGACAGAAATGAACCCACAATTGATGTGACAGAAGTAACGCCCTCTGTTGCAATGTGATCATGTGCGTAAATCAAATAATTAATTGCTGACATACCCTATGGCTTCCTCTAAAAATACTCCAATGTTGGATCAGTACCTTGCGATTAAATCAGAATACCCTGATGCCATTCTGTTTTTTCGTATGGGTGATTTTTACGAAATGTTTTTTGATGATGCAAAAGTTGCATCCCGCATATTAGACATTGCGTTAACATCCAGAAACAAGAAAGAATCCAAACCGATCCCCATGTGTGGTGTACCCTATCGTTCAATCAACAACCATATTTCCAGATTAATTGAAAAAGGACATAAAGTTGCCATTTGTGATCAGGTTGAAGATGCCGCTCAAGCCAAAGGATTGGTTAAACGAGAAGTTACGCAGGTCATTACACCTGGAATGATACTGGATAATCAATTTTTGGATGCGGATCATAATAATTTTATATTATCGATGACTTGCAATCAAAAAACTTATGGTGTGGCGGCTCTGGACATTTCCACCGGCACTTTTCGTATTACCGAAACAGATCAATTTGCATCTGTCGCAGAAGAACTTCAACGAATCAATCCCAGTGAAATTCTTTTCCCTGACAACACAGATTCAATCATGCACTACAATGAACTGCTTCCATTCGTATCCGATAAATTAGTGAGTTATCCGCCACCAAATAATTTTTCCCCCACTTTAGGGCATGAAATTTTGATCGATCAGTTCCAAACAAGATCATTAGAAGGTTTTGGGTGTGCACATTATCAGCCCGCTATCGGTGCAGCCGGTGCATTATTGACCTATGTCAAAGAAACACAAAAACGAGCAGTTCCCCATATTACACGAATTGAACCCTATGAGTTGAGTCATTATTTATGTATTGATGAAACCAGCGCACGAAATCTTGAATTGACCCGAAACAGCCGAAGCAGTTCTAAAAAAGGCAGTTTGCTGGGAATACTTGATCATACGCAAACGGCAATGGGAAGCCGCCTGCTGGCCAAATGGATACAATATCCTTTATTGGATGCGCATCAGGTTAATCTTCGTTTAAACGCTGTGGATGCGGCATTAAATCGCATTGATATTCAAAAACAAATTGTAAAATTTTTAAAAAATGTTTATGACCTGGAACGTCTTTCTGGAAAAATTGCGTTAAATCAATGTACTGCTCAGGATTTGACTGCCTTGAAACAATCTGTTTTTCATCTGCCGCAGATCTGGACTTTATTAGATGAACTTGAGACAGACATATTTAAAAGCCGACCTGATCTGGAACAATTGCTTGAAATGGCCAGGTTGATTGATCGTGCCATACGTGAAGATGCGCCGCCTACTATTCGAGATGGCGGCATTATAAAAACAGGATTTAATGCGGATCTAGACGAATTAATCCTGATCAGTCGCGATGGTAAAAAATATATGGCACAACTTGAAACAGACGAGCGACTGTCAACAGGCATTCAGAATTTGAAGGTTAAATATAATAAAGTTTTTGGTTATTTCATTGAAATTTCTAAAGCACAGGCCAAAAATGTTCCAGCAAATTATGTCCGCAAGCAAACACTGGTGAATGCCGAGCGTTTTATTACTGAAGAATTAAAAGAATTTGAAGCCAAAGTTCTGGGCGCTGAAGAAAAACGCGCATCAATGGAATATGATATTTTTTGTGATATACGAGATGAAATTGTCAAAAATAACAAGGCCATCCAGCAGGCAGCTAATTTTTCTGCAATGGTAGACTGCCTCATGAGCTTTGCTGAAATTGCCTCAACAAATTCATATGTGCGACCCAACATCTGGGAAAAACAAGAGCTTATTATTCAGGAAGGAAGGCATCCGGTAATTGAAAAAATGATTACAGCCGAACGTTTTGTTCCCAATTCCATTGTCATGAATAATACAGATAAACAAATTTATATGATCACCGGTCCCAATATGTCAGGTAAGTCCACAGTGTTAAGACAAACTGCTCTGATTGTAATTATGGCACAAATTGGTTCTTTCGTTCCTGCAGAATCTGTCTCTATGCCTGTATTTGATCGTATTTTTACGCGCGTAGGGGCATCAGATAATTTGTCCCAGGGCCAAAGCACATTTATGGTGGAAATGGAGGAAACCGCCAATATTTTAAATAATGCAACCTCCCGCAGTTTAGTTGTTATGGATGAGATTGGTCGAGGGACATCAACATATGATGGCGTAAGTATTGCATGGGCTGTAGCTGAATATCTTCATGACTGGCAGCAAACTGGTGTTAAAACACTATTTGCCACCCACTATCATGAATTGATCGCGTTGGAAAAGCTAAAGCCCCGAATTAAAAATTTTAACATTGCTGTCAGACAGGATGGAGATCAGATTATTTTTCTTAGACAATTGAAAGATGGCGGTGTTAATCAAAGTTATGGCATTCAGGTTGCACGCCTGGCAGGAATCCCAGATGTGGTCATTGAACGTGCTAAAGCAATCCTTGCAAAAATTGAGACCACGCATCAAGCCACTCAGAAGGCAAAATCTGATAGAAATCGTGTAAGTGAGAAAAAATCGCTTGAAACTAAAACAATTCAATCAAAAGCCCGTGCGCAATTAAGCCTGTTTAATACGCACGAAAAAAATATCGTGCGCGAATTAATGTCAATAGATATTTCCAATACAACACCATTGGATGCGCTCACGTTTTTATCAAAACTACAAAAAAAAGCAGCACAATAATAAATAATTATGATTAAAAAACAAATATATATTAATGTTTTGATACTGTCCCTTATATTTCAGTTTATTTTGTCGACAGTATCCGGGGAAACAGAGTCACCGGCACAAAAAAAATACTACCAGACGGCTGCCTGCTATAAAGAATTGCGTAAAAATGCAGATAAACAGCAGTATCGGAATGAATGGTTACAATGTATAAAAACTTCTGAAGACATATACAAACTGGATCCAAATGGTTCCTGGGCAACTGCCGGACTTTATTTAACAGGACATTTGTATGACAGGCTTTATCGTCATTCTGAAAAAAAGTCGGATTATGAAAAAGCGGAACATTATTTTCAAAAACTCTTAAAAAGGTTTCCTGTCAGTAAATATCGTGATCGTACTTTCAAAGCATTGTATGAACTTCACGCAAATAATCCTGTGTTTGCCGATTTTAATACCGAGTGTTTGCGACCGAAAAAAAAGCCCATTACAAATGTTGCCAAAGAAAAGGAAGCACGGGGTAAATATTTTAAAGCAGAACATTCTTACAGATCCTTGCCCGAAAATGCTTCAGAAAATGAATGGCTTGAATGTATAAAACAATTTTATGAGGTATATACATGCGACCCTGATGGCCGATGGGCAGCCGCAGGATTATTTCAGTCTGCCACGCTGTATCAAAAACTTTCACAGTCTATACAAAAAAAAGCATATGCAGATCAGTCTGAAAAATTATTGAAATTCATTCTTGAAAAGTTTCCTGAAAGTGTTTACTGTGGTAAGTCTGCTGAACAATTGGAACAATACTATTTACAAAATCCACCCGAATTTTCTTCAGAATCCAAAACAGCAATGCCAATTGAAATTCCGCGCCAGATACAAATTCAGCCCAAAACGCAAACAACGATTCCCTTTGATCAAGAAAAAGATTCTGGTGCCAAGGATCGCTATTTTCGAGCTGAGAGTTGTTATAAAAAATTAATCCGAACAAATTCCGATCATGAGGAAGCATGGTATGCGTGTATTTCAAAATTTATTGATGCTTACAAGTTTGATCCAAATGGCAGATGGGCGGCTGCAGCTTTGTTTCGTGCCGGCCGATTGAATATGGGTTGCTATCATCGTTTCAAACAACTTAGATACTTAAATGAGGCTGAAGATTATTTTCAAAGAATTATCAATCGTTTTCCAGCAAGCGATTATATCAAGAAAACCAGACAATTGATTGAAGAAACGCATGAATTAAAACGGAAATTGCATGAGTCTGCAAAAGTTTCCAAAAAACAACCTGATATTAAACCTAAATCACCTATTGAACAGACAAGTGCATCTGAACTTGAAAAACAGCCAGGCAAAAAGGCAGCGTCTCCCACAAAAAAAACTGAATTAATGGATAAGGGGGACACTACAGAAACTATCATTCAGGATATTTCATGGGAAAGCAAACCGGCCCATACCCGAATTACTGTTCGAACCAATCAGCGGGTAGAATATTCTCAATATTTGAGAAAAAAAGAAAACCATATACCAGAGTGCTTGTTTGTTGATTTTACAAACACAAAATTATCTCAGAAAGTCTCTAAATATTTATCTATCAGGGATAACTTGGTAAACGATTTACAGATTATGCCTCATGAAAACAATCAAATGCGTGTGGCCTTGTCTCTCAAAAATTATCATCATTATAAAATGTATTCTTTAAAAAATCCGCAACGTGTAATTATTGACATTTGGGCGCAACACAAAAAAAACATCAGCAAAAAACACCCACCAGATAAAAGTTTTGATGCCAGTTCATTGAAAAATGCTGCAATTGCGCGACAATTGGCTTTAGGCATTAGACGCATTGCAATTGATGCCGGACATGGCGGAAAAGATGGTGGCGCTGTTGGTTTTTTTAAAGGCGTGTATGAAAAGGATGTCGTTTTGTCAATTGCGAAACGACTGGCACAAAAGATTCGTCAACAGATTCAATGTGAAATCATAATGACACGTAATGAGGACCAGTTCTTACCTTTGGAAGAACGATCCAAAATAGCCAACGCCAACCATGCGGATTTATTTATATCCATCCATACCAATGCGCACCCCAATCACAGTGTATATGGCTTTGAAACTTACTATTTAAATCTGACTTCCGATGATGACGCCATTCGTGTGGCTGCTTTAGAAAATGAAGTGTCCGGACGAAAAATGAATGATCTGGATACCATATTGCATGATTTGATGCAAAACGCTAAAATTAATGAATCCAGTCGTCTGGCAGGTCATGTTCAAAATGGAATACATCAGTATTTAAAAAAATACTATCAATTTATCAAAGACAATGGCGTCAAACAAGCGCCTTTTTATGTGCTGATGGGGGCAGAAATGCCCGCAATTTTAATTGAGACTGGATTTATCAGTAATCAGCGGGACTGTCGTCGTTTGACCAACCCGGCTTTTCAGAATCATTTGTGTAATGCTGTTGTTGAAGGAATAAAGAATTATATTGAAGAAACCAGAGCATATTAAAATTGGGGGCGGACCACGCTAACACTTTAAATTTACAAAAATATACCCCTAAAATGCTTATTTTTATAACCCCACACCAATTACATTCAGTTCCAATCTTTCCCAACCAACCTGAATTGTTAACCCAATTATTCCCAACAGTGCTGTTATATAAATTAATTAATGCGCCTGCCTTTCAGCAGCCGGGATATCTGCATAAGCGAGTGTGGTTAAGCTGGTAATGATAAAAATATTGATAATAATTTTTATGGCTTTCATGTGCCCCAACGAACCCTTTTACTTTACCATTATAAAACGATGAGAAGAGGAGAAACAATGAAAAAAACGATAAGTAATTTGATCAGTTTAACGATTGTAACTTTATTTGCAAACCCGTTGTATGCATCTGAATGGATTGCTAATATTCATACAAACAAAAATGGATATAGCCCACCTTATGTGACAATTGGTGTGGCTATCAATGCCGAAACATGGGCCTATCCCCCGGAAATACCAACAGCAATTTGTTATATGCATTTAAGCGATATCAATCAAAGCTCAAATATTTACAAAAGAGATATTCGTCAAAAAGGCGCTCTGTTTCATCACTGGATTGTTTCAGTAAATCCACATGGAAATGAAACTGGGCCGGGCATAGAATCTGCCACTGTGTTATGGAATATCAGTGAATTAGGCCCGGGTAAATTTTTTATTCTTGAAGGGCCTGATATGGATGACAATGTTCTCATTTCAGACATGAAAACCCAATCCAGCTTTGTATCATCAGCAGATAAAAACAAATATTTACATTATTCAATTATTAACACACCGGGCCTGTCAGATTTGGTGGGCACATTGAAAATTCTCGCTGGATTCTCCAGTGAGCCAGTTTTTACCATAGACATTGATCAGGATGGCCAGACAGAACTTGCTGATGCAATTTGTATGATCAGACATCTGGCAAAGCAATAATAATTCTTTATTAAAATAAGGAGATTCATCATGAAATATATTTATAAAACAATTTTAGTATTTTTAGCTTTAAGTATCACCCAGGTCGCTTTTGCCGGCTATTATTCGTATCACTTTGATGATGATTCTGACAGCCCAAAAATGACTGAAAGTTATGGCGGCAATATTGATCTGCCATTAAAAATGAATCTGTGGTGTCATCGCCGAAAATAATCGCCCCCACCTTCGCCGAAAATATGTCCCCCATTATCGCCAATAATTAGCTCCCCACCTATAGACTGCTCTCAAAACAGTATGTAAACTTAG
>Ga0272440_1003925_pt1 | contig 10880 bp, 6 predicted proteins | sample SSMMMBAug17_FD_192440 | JGI IMG/M metagenome (GOLD analysis project Ga0272440, IMG submission 192440) | Marine sediment archaeal communities from Little Sippewissett salt marsh, Falmouth, MA, United States - SSM-MMB-Aug17 | ecosystem: Environmental > Aquatic > Marine > Wetlands > Sediment ... | reverse complement strand
ACATTTTCTGTTAATGGGATACGACTGGTTCGATCAATATATTCATAGCCTTCTAATCTGATAGACTCAAAATTGCTAATGGCATATGGGTTTTTCATGAAAAACTCCTTTGTGATAAAATATTTTTCTTTCTAAACAAATGATATATACAATTCATAAATTGGTGTCAATCGATACTCATTTATAATACAGGCTCTCTGAGACAGGTCAGAGAAAGTTGGCTTTGATATTGAATAAGAAAAGATTTTTTTGAAATAAAAAACTATTTGAAATTCTTTTTTTAAATTAGATATATTAAATATATCATTTATTTGCTAAGATCCAAAATATAATGTTATCCAAATCCTTTGATTCACATCTTGTTTGGCTTACCAATATCTTACAGAAAGTTTGGAAAAAGTGTTGATTCAATTTTATGCTAAATTACTTTATTCTTTGCATATTGAGATTATATCAGGAGAATTAAATGTCTGATTACAATAAAAACAGCCTTCAGGCTTTTGATAAAGAGACCCTGTATGCCATTATGGAAGAGACAGAAAAATTGGTAGGTGTCGGTGGCTGGGAATGGGACATTACCAAAGATATTTGGACCTTTTCAGACAATTGGCTCCGCCTACATGGGTGCTCAGACCGCCATATTAAAACAGCAGACTTAATACTGCTCGCACATCCTGATGACAGAGCTGATATTCAGCTTTCTTATGACAGGGTAGTTAGCACAGGCGCCAATTATGAAATTGAACACCGCATTATTCGTCAAGATACTGGAGAAGAACGTTATATCCGCTCTTTTGGCAAGCCCAGGCTGGATAGCGATGGTAAGGTGGTGAAACTGTTCGGATCGGCACAGGACATTACCAGGCAAAAAAAAGTTGAAGACGCACTGATAGTTGAAAGAAAAAGGCTTTCGATGTTGTTGGAAGCATTTCCTGGTTTCATTTACCTGCAGGCACCTGATTATTCTGTACCTTTTGCCAATAAATATTTTTTGGATCATTTTGGTGACCCTCAAAACCTGCCATGCTATAAGGTTTTGTGGAATCGTCAGACCCCATGCGATCCTTGCCATACTTTCAAGGTATTCGATTCAAAGATCCCTCAGGTATGGGAATGGTCGCAAGCGCCTGATGGCAAAACCTATATGATTCATGATTTTCCCTTCATAGATGTAGATGGAACTGAGTTGGTTCTGGAAATTGGCATTGATATCACCGAGGTTAAGCAAGCAAAGCAACAGCTAACTTCCCTCGAAAAGCGGAATCATGCATTACTTGATCACTCTCCAGTTTGTCATAAAATTGTAGATTTAGATTTTAATTTGCAATACATGAGTAAAAGTGGATTTAAAATTTTGAAACTGGATCACAAAACCGAAGTCTATGGGAAACCCTACCCATTTTATTTCTTTCCCGAATCATTTAAAAAAGAAATGTTTGAAAATTTAAAAATGGTAAAAAAGACTGGCGAAATTATCACAAGCGAAGATTTGGCCAATGATATTGAAGGAAATGAAGTCTGGTTTGAATCCTCTATCATACCTGTTTTTGATGATGATGGAAAGGTTGATTACTTAACAGTCGTATCCTCAAATACAACTCAGCGTAAAAAACATGAGCAAGAGAAAATTCGATTTGAAGAACAACTTAGACAATCTCAGAAAATGGAAGCAATCGGAACCTTGGCTGGCGGAATTGCGCACGATTTCAATAATATGCTTGGAGTTATCAAAGGTAACGTTTCTTACCTAACAAATAGAATAAAAAATGATGAAAACCTGGTTGAGTCTTTAATAGATGTCCAGGAAGCTGTAAAACAAGGTGAATCATTAACAGAGCAGCTTATAACTTTTGCAAAAGGTGGAGCACCGATCAAGAAATCAATTGAGCTTAATTCACTGATCAAAAATACAGTTAAATTACTATTAAGGGGCTCAGCTTCTACATATAGCTTTAATTTAGCTGAAAGCCTGTGGGATGTTGAGGCTGATGAAGGACAGTTAAACCAGGCCCTCAGCAATTTGATTATCAATGCTAACCAGGCAATGCCCGAGGGAGGCACTATCAAGGTTGGAACTAAAAATAAATTTCTTGAAAAAAGCGTTTTAGTTCCTTTGCCACCAGGACCTTATGTCAAAATCAAAGTTGAAGATCAAGGAATAGGTATTCCGAAAAAACATTTATCAAAAATTTTTGATCCTTTTTTTACCACCAGGCACAAAGGCAGCGGACTTGGGCTTGCTACAACGTTTTCAATCATTAAAAAACATCATGGCCACATTTGGGTTGAATCTACCTTGGGAGAAGGAACGGCCTTTACTATTTATTTACCCATTACGAAAAAAACACTAAGTCAACAAGAAGACAAGAGGGAAATTGCACATAAAGGTCATGGTAAAATTTTAATAATGGACGATCAGGAAGCGTTGTTAAAAGTGGCTCGACGAATATTGAGTGAAATGGGTTATAATACCACATTTGCAAAAGATGGTTGTCAGGCTATTGAAATTTACCGCGAAGCCTTTCAAGCTTCAGAACCATTCGATCTGGTGATTCTTGACCTCACAGTTCCTGGGGGAATGGGCGGAGTTAAGGCTATACCAGAATTATTGAAAATTAACCCAGATGTTAAAGTGGTGGTTTCTAGCGGATATTCAAATGATCCTGTAATGGCAGATTATAAGAGTTATGGTTTCTGTGGTGTGTTTCCAAAACCTTATTCATCTGATCAAATGGCAGAGCTTTTGAATGAAATATTTGGGAAAAACAAATGACCTCCTAAGGTCACTATAAAAAAAAAGGGTGATAAAAATTTTTTTTATCACCCTTTTGTAATTGTATTTAAGAAAAAAGCGCTCTTACCTGAAAAATGACGTTATTTCAAAACAAGTTTTAAAAATTAATAATAAAATTTACTTTAAAAAAATGTAATTAATTAGTTAGTTAATAAAAATCTTTTTCCTTAAATACTTATTTTAAAAAAAGAGAAACAAGTAATCATTTTCTCTTGATGAAATTTAATATAGGTCCGAATATTAAAATGTCAAGTTGCTATTCAAAATTTTTTTTAAAAAATGTATTTTTTTTTCTATACCCCTCTATTTGGGCTTTAGAAGTTTTTTGGAGGTTAAAACTCTAATAACCAGGATTTATATAATGACCTAATTCTTTTTCAAAACAATTAACATAATCAATAATTTCAGCTTCTGAAAATTCAGCTTCTGGATAAGAAAAATTTGATATAAATTTACCATCAAGACCAGTAATAGTCATAAACATGCCATACACAGGAACAGTAGCTATGGCTTCACATAACTTTGCACTTTCTCCATGTGTATTTAAAGAATCTAAATTACCAAGATTTGATACCTGGCAGGTAATTGGATAAAGTCCTTTTTTTCGTGCTGTTGAAATTGCTCTTGAATATTGTTTTTTTCCCATTAACATGTATAAACAATCTAAAATCCAGGGAACAAGAATCTCTTTACTTTTTATTTGATTTTGAAATTCTTTTAGCTGTTTTTTTATTTGTTCGATAATTTCCAATGGTTCATTAAAATATTTTTCGTGAATTTTAATCATAAACGCACGAACAAAGTTACCAAGAATAGGTTTGTTCTTGTTAAAGTAAGGTCTGAGATCAAAAGATACAAGCATTCCAATAACATTGCCTTTTTTCTTATCTGTTTTTTTAATAATAGCACGTGCCAGAGATGCCATAAATAAGACAGTAACACTACAACCAAGTTCTCTGGATTTAGATAGAATTAATGGAATGTCATAGTTAATAATATGATAATAACTGTTAACAGGCCCATAAAAATCTGCTGGTTTTGAAGATGGCCGAATAATCTTTTCACCTTTTGAACGAATTATATCTATAGCAAATCTTTTGCATGATTTAAAAAATTGAAAAGGAATCTTATAAAAAGAATCATCAATCAATGCTTGCGTAACATCTGGATCATCCATTGGAACTTCAGATACGTTCTTGCCATTCAAAAATGCAAGAAGTGAATGTGTAAAATGGAACCATGACATTCCATCTCCAGCAATATGATGTAAAGAAATCAATAAAACAGGCCTTGGATCATCTGGAAGATAACAGAATCTGATTGGAAAGCTCATTTCTAATGAAAATGGCTCGTTTAACATATCACGTCTTAAATTACGATATTGTTCAGAGTCAAGGCTTATATTTTTTTTTACTCTGAATGCCTCATTAAATAAAATATCTACTCGCCGATCATCTTTTTCAATAGCCTTAATTCCATAAGAGAAAAAAGTTGGCTGAACAACAGATCTGAATCTTGGATATAGTGACATTAAATGTCTGAGTGCTTGTTTGATTTCATCAACATCATGTTGCTCCTTAAATCGTAATGTAATCAACTGAGTTAATGATGTAATAAGACTGTCCATTGCAAAAAATAAAAAATCAGATCTATTTAATTTTACTATTTCTTTATCTTTAATCATATAATTATCCTTTTTTTTGAAGCCCCAAAGAAATGCTATCAAGTAATTCATCAATACGACCATCACTTGATAGAACTTTTGGTATAGATACAATTAAATCAACACCATCTTTTCTACCATTTAAAGAAATAAAACAGGGAATATTTTCAATATCTGGTGGTATTCCCAGGCAATTATTGGCAACAAAACCACCCCCATGAAATTTATGAATTGGAATAATTCCAAGATTTGAAAGTAAGGCAGAAACTGAATATAAACCTTTTTGATGTTGTTTTTGAATAGACTTTTTGACTAGCATTGTCATGAACCATGTAGGAAGAATTTCAAACCAGAACATTCCCCTGGTTAAAACACAATCGTTTTGTTTTTGGATTTGATTTTTTATTTTATCTGCAATTTGATCTGGTGTACTTGATTGATTAATATCTAAATAAATAGCAATGGAAAGGTTTGCTGATGAATGAATGTTTTTATTTCTATGTCTTAAATCAACAGGAACTGCTATTTTTACTGGTCCATCTGAATGTTTTTTTGCTTCATTAGCGATAATAATAGCTAATTTTGGAAGTAATTTTGAAAACCTTCCATTAAATTGTATTCTTTTCCATATGCATCCTCTATCATTTCCCTTTGCAATGCCTGTAGGTGCAATATGAACAGATGGTTCAAAATCCCTGTGTTTTTTTTGAAATAATCGTGCCAGTTGATCTGCATTAATATTAGAATTTGTACTTATAGTATTTTCTCCTCTTAATGCCCGAAACATGTCTTCAATCCACATCAAAATTCCCCTGCCATCCATAACCGCATGATTACTTCTAAAACAAATTTTAGGATTTTCTCCTTGAAGTAAAAGGATTTCGCTTGTTGGACCAGTAAATGGGGAAAGATCTCTTTGTAAAAAAGGAGCATTTTCTGAACTTAATCCTGACCAGTCAGAAGCATCAATTTCAACAACTTCAGGTGGAATGCCTGTATCAATCCAATAACGATTTTTTAAAAAACCTTTTAGCTTTAAACGTGTTCCTGGATTTGTTTCTGATACTTTTATTGCTGCATCTTCCCATAATTTTTTATTAAGTTCACCTTCTCCTTCAAGAAGAATAGCAATTCCAAAAGGTGGGTTAATTTTGTCCATTACAAGCCACATAAGCTCTGATCTGGCAAGTGGTCTTTTGTAAATATCTGGTGTTTTAATCATTGTTTAAAGACCTTTTTTAAATTATGTTAATACCATTTCATGGCCAATACGTACTTTTTGATCTTTTTCTTTTATTTTTAAAACGTCTTTAGTTTCAGGATCGTAAAATTGATATAAGCTTGTGAATGTTTTTTCTAAAAAGTAATTTTTTTCCATTCCTAAAGAAAGATTTTCAGATGTATAATCACAAAAACCCATAATATGATAATTTGACATTATATTGCTGGCATAAATAGCATCAATAAATTTATTTAATATGATTCTTTTTTTTTCAACAGGTAAAGAATGATTGATCTCAATGTGTGTTAAGTAAAGTATTTTTAGTTCTTGTCCTTCATCAGGTATATCTTTTCCAAATAGTTTTAATAATTTTCCTAATAATCCTAAATAAAATGGAAACCTATCAACAACTATTCTTCTTCCTTTTGTTGGGTTCCAATAAGCTGTACAGGCAATTATTTTTCCTGAATTATCTTTTGCAATATAAAAATTGGAAATAGAAAAATCATCCCAGTCTTTTAAACGTCTATCCAGTTCATTATTTTCACCTGAGAAAACAAAACCAAAAGTTCTTTTTTGATTTTGTTGATCTAAAAAACTAGTTAATTCCTTCTTATCAGAATTAGTTGCTCTTGATATTAACACAGTATCAGCAGATTCAGGCTTAGAAGAAATACCCAAATATTTAAAAGGCTTTCTTCCTAAAATACTTACCATGCAATAGTTGGCAACATCATGTATTTCCCAGGGAGCCTTTTCTTTTATTGCTCTAATAGCATAATGATTATTGACAACATATGAACCTAAAAAATATTTACAATTATTTATTTCTTCAACCATCATTCCTTTTTGAAAGATTGCCCTAAACATGTCATACCAGCTAAAATCAGCTTTTCTGTCTTTTTTTCTTTTCATTCTTAAATCTGAAATATGACCAACATATTCTATCTTTCCATTTAAATAACAAGGTCTTATTAGTAAAGAAAACATACCTTCAACATCATTTTCGTTGTTTAAAGCAATAATTACATAGTTATTTTGGCTTTCATAAGTATTGAATTTAAAATAGTTCGGGTTTTTTACAAATCTAATATTAAAACTACCACCTTCCATGTGAAGAGAATTATATAGGTTTAAAATCTCTTGATTATCTTTTTTTTCAGCAATTTTCCAATATGGAAGACTTTCAATAAGATCTTTAAATTTCATGATTAATATCCTTTTACTCTAAAAATATCTGATTAAATTGAAATATATAAAATTATCTTCATGCAAGGATTGTAGACCTAAAACAGGAGAACCTGGTTCTTCAGGTGCATCGTAAATACGAAAGCCCATTTTGATTTTCCAAATGTCGCTTAATCTTTGAGTATATTTTAATGCATAAACGAGCTCTTTGTGCCTTTCCATATCAAAAATTAATGAACCATAAATTTCTTTTCCCATCATGTCATTAATGGCATGTCTGAAACCAAGCATCATATCATTTTGAAAAACATTAAGTTCTTCACGTTTTTTTCCATCTGTACCCCATAAATATTGTGTTTCCCAAAAAATAAATGTTTCCTGACCATTTTCATATGCAAAGGGAAATTCAAATCCAAGAGCTGTTAATCCATGATCTTTTTGCTTTTTAAGTCCACTAACAGTTTGAATTTCAAAATCATCTTCAATATAATTTCGAAAAGCACTTTCACACTTTAATACAAAAGTATTGAAAACTTTTTGATATGTAAAACCATATTGTAATACTTTAAAGTAATGAGGAATCAGGCGATATGTTGCCCCCAAAGGAGATAAATTAATTCTTGATTCAATAATTGGTCTGTCTCTATCCATATGGTAAATAATGTGAAAGGAAAAGTCACTATCAGCTATATTTTTGGATATTTCTATTCCAGCCTGGTACCCCCAAGGATTTTGTTTAATATCTTCCTTGCTATTTCCTTCAACCCAAACTGGTTTTTCTAGCTTGTATCCATAACCAGCTCTGGAAAATTTTCCAGGATATTCTGGTGATTCATAATGTGGAAAATAATAAAGACTGGTATAAGTATCAAATATTTTAGTTGATATAGATAAAAATAATTCACCTTTTTTTTCCAACTGCTCTATATCACTATCAAAATTTCTACTATTTATAACATCAGCAGGATGAAAAGCCTCTGTTGTAGACCAGTTAAATAATTTACTTCCAAAAGAGAGTTTTAATTCTTTATTTAAATTAAATGTAAGTTGAACATAGGCATCTTCAAGAGCTAAAAAATCTCTGTCCTGATCTTTTTGGTCAATTCTTGCAAAACCACGCAATACAAGTTTAAGTGAATCTTTTTCATATCTTGTTTCAAGTCTTGAAAAAACAGAAAGTCCACTATCTTCGGAAAAAGAATTATGATCATTTTTAAATAACCTGCTTTCTATAGCTATTTCTCCTTGATTTTTCCAAAACGTTTCTTGAAAATCTGAAAAAAGTGAATCATCAGAACTGTTATCATTAATAAAATCTTCTTCTGATACTATTTCGCTATCATTTAATTCGTTATCATTGAATTCGTAATTATTTAAATTATTTGTGTCTGAAGATTGAACTTCTTCTTTTTTTTCATTTCTACTATTTTCAGGAAATTCAATAAAATACTCCAAAGGAGAGTCTATAGGATACTTAAATTTATTATTATTTGAAAAATTGTTTGTGGGATTTTTGACATCATAGATATTTTGTTTTTTTGATTGAAGTACTAAAGAATAAAGGTTCGTGTTAAATAGAAAAAAAAATAAAACAATTGATAATAAAATTATTTTTCTATTTGTTTTTAACACTATTTTACTTTACCTCCTGTCGGGTTCAACACAAAAAAGTTAACAATTTCCTGGTCTTTGTAAGAGCGAAGAAAATGTAACTTTTTGTGTTGTTCCCCCTCCTATCCAAATTATTAAAAAAAAGGCAAAAACCTTTTAATCTGTTAATATGATTTTTATAAATTAGCAAATTTTATGCCACAGCTATAGTTAGTATTTCACATAAACATTCGTAATAACAACCACTTATATTATTATTCCTGAAAAAGCATGGCACAAAACTTGCTTTTACAAAAAATTTAATTCTTAATTTTTTTGTTAAAAATGAAAAATAACGAGGAAAAGATGAAAACAAAAGGACATTTATTAGAGGCAACAATAAGACCTTCAAAAAGTATACGACTAAGTACACTTGAGAGTATGTTTGAAGTTTTTAAAAAATATTATTCAGAAGTTGATTTTCAGACTTTTATAAGTGATTTGCAAAAAAAGAATCATATTATTATGGTTAGAGATAAAAAAACAAAGATATTAAAAGGCTTTAGTACTATAATGGACATGGAAGTTGATTATAAGGGAGAAAAGATAAATGGACTATTCAGTGGAGATACTATTATTGAAAAAGAATATTGGGGAGGAACAGCACTTCAGGTGGCATTTTTCAGATATGTTTTTATTAAATATATAACAAATCCTAATGTACAATTGTATTGGTTTTTAATTTCAAAAGGTTATAAAACATATCTTCTTTTAGCAAATAATTTTATTGAGTATTACCCTAGATATGATCAGCCTGGTACAAAAAAACAAAAGGCCTTAGTTCGTAAATTTTCAGAATACTTATATAAAGACAATTATGATCCTGAAAAAGAGTTAATTATATTTCCAGGCACTACTTGTAAGCTTAAAGGCGACATAGCTCCAATCAGTAAAAAACATTTAAAAAATCCAAAAATTCGATTTTTTCAGAATCGTAACCCTACCTGGCAGGAAGGAAGTGAACTACCCTGTATTGGTTTATTTGATATTAATGCCAGTTATAGCTATTTAAAAAAATTATTTGTCAAGATTCCACAAAATTCAAGTCTCGGAAAGATGATAAGCAGTTCAGGGATTACAGGGTCTTTAACAAAAGTAAGTAATTTGGGAAAATATAGTCCTTTTAAATATATGCATGAAATTGGAATTTCAATTGATAGATATACAGATTTAAAACCTTACAAAAGAATTAAAGAGCTTGTTATGGATAATCCTCTTGAAGAATCAAATAAAGATCGTCTTGAAGAACCCTTTGATATATATTTTGAACTTGAAGATTTACACCTGGAAGGAGAATATATGTTTTTATGAATATTTTAACAACTATATGTCACCACTTAGCTTATGGGTTTAATTACAAAGGCTACTTAAATTTTCTTCATTCACTTAAAAATATTGAAAAAACTCAGCAAAATAAATTAAAGCAATTATTTCAAATGTCTGAGGGAACTCAATTTTTTAAAAAAAATCCTCATATGTTGTATTTAAGTTATGAAGAATTTGCTAATAACTTTCCCATTACAACTTATGAAGATTGGGAAGAAAAAATAAAATCCCAAAAAGAAAATCAAATACCAGAAATATCAAATAGATGTAACAGGTATCAGCCAACCAGTGGATCAACAACACATGTAAAATGGATTCCCTATACTGATGAACTATTATTTGAATTTGATCAGGCTATATCTCCATGGATTTTTGATATTGTTCAGACTGAAAAAAAAGTCCTGATGGGAAAGCATTATTGGTCTCTTTCCTGGCTTCCAAACCATTTAAGAGAACAGGTTAACATGAATGCCAATGATGACCTGGCATTATTGCCATTGTGGAAAAGAATTTTTATGTCTCAAACAATGGCAATTCCACAAAAATTAAGCCTTGCTCCATCTTCTGAATCAGCAATGCTTGGGACAATTGCTTACCTTGCATCTCATTCAAACCTCTCTCTTATCTCTGTTTGGAGTCCTACCTTTGCTCTTAATATGCTAAATGAAATGGCTTTGAAAAAAGATCAGGTTGCATTGATTCTTTCAAAAGGAGAATGGGATAATGAAGAACTGTCATTTTTACCTTGCCCAAAGTCAAAAAAGCAATCTAATATCCTAAAATCCTGGGATGGAAAACTTGAAGATAACTTTTTTTGTGAATTATGGCCAGATATTAGATTTATTAGCTCTTGGGATACTTCAACATCTGAAATATGGGCTAAAGATTTAAAAAAACTTTTCCCAAAAGCAAAGTTTCAGGGCAAAGGACTTTGGGCAACAGAATGCGTTGTGACTATTCCATTTAGACAAAACTATCCTCTTGCTGTAAACAGCCATTTTTATGAATTTGCAGACATTGAATCAAATAAGGTATAT
>Ga0272440_1003924_pt1 | contig 10884 bp, 8 predicted proteins | sample SSMMMBAug17_FD_192440 | JGI IMG/M metagenome (GOLD analysis project Ga0272440, IMG submission 192440) | Marine sediment archaeal communities from Little Sippewissett salt marsh, Falmouth, MA, United States - SSM-MMB-Aug17 | ecosystem: Environmental > Aquatic > Marine > Wetlands > Sediment ... | reverse complement strand
AGAGCCAATGGGTGATGATTTACCTTCTGACAGCCCGGTTTCTCAAGAGCCAATGGGTGATGATTTACCTTCTGACAGCCCGATTTCTCAAGAGCCAATGGGTGATGATTTACCTTCTGACAGCCCGGTTTCTCAAGAGCCAATGGGTGATGATTTACCTTCTGACAGCCCGGTTTCTCAAGAGCCAATGGGTGATGATTTACCTTCTGACAGCCCGGTTTCTCAAGAGCCAATAAGTAATGACCCACCGATTGAAAGTACTGTTTCACAAGAACCAATTGGTGATGAAGTACCACCAGATGATATATCAGCAGAAGATCCAATTGATGATAGCCATTTAGATGAAAAACCAGAAGTTTTAAATTCTTATGAAAATGATAATGGATCTATTACTGAAGAGTATAATGATGGGTCTATTTCTACAAAATTTCCAGATGGTTACACAGAAACTATCTATCCTGATGGAGCTGCATCCTGGACATATCCAGATGGTTATACAAATTATGTAAATGCTGATTATTCAGAAGGTGGATGGACTAATATAGATGGTTCAAATGGAACATGGAGTTCAGATGGTTCAAGTGTAACAAATTATGCAAATGGTTCAACATTAGAATGGAACTCTGATGGTTCTAGCAACTGGTCTAAATCTGATGGAACATTTGGTTCTTTCAATAGTGACGGCTCTGGTACAATAACATATAATGATGGTTCAACTGCTACAATTGATGGTTGGGGAGGAACATATGAATATACAGATACAAATGGAATCACATTATCAATTAATGAATTTGATTTCGGCTCTTATAGTAATTCCGATGGTTCAATAGAAACAATAAATGATGATGGCTCTGCAAGTTTGATAAATCGTTTTGGAGATGAATATATTTATAATTCAGATGGATCAGGTGTTGTTAATTTTATTGATGGCTCAACAGAAATTCATAATATTGATGGTTCAGGTGAATGGAGGAGTACTGATGGGTCTGTCTCAAAATGGGGCTCTGATGGCTCAGGAAGTTGGTCAGGATCTGATGGTTCGTATAGTGAATGGGATGGATTGGGCAATAGCTTTTGGTCAAATCCTGATGGCTCATCTGGTTCATATAATTCAGATGGTTCATATAGTTATACCTCATCTGATGGTTATACTGAAAAATGGGATTCACAGGGAAATCTTTTATATCAAGGGCAATCAGATGATACAATACAAGAGCCAAAACCTGAGGAACCAAAACCTGAGGAACCAAAACCTGAGGAACCAAAACCTGAGGAACCTGTTCAAGAAGAACCCAAACCTGAGGAACCAAAACCTGATGAACAAAAACCTGAGGAACCAAAACCTGAGGAACCAAAACCTGAGGAACCAAAACCTGAGGAACCAAAACCTGAGGAACCTGTTCAAAAAGAACCAAAACCTGAGGAACCAAAACCTGAGGAACCAAAACCTGAGGAACCTGTTCAAGAAGAACCTAAACCTGAGGAACCTGTTCAAGAAGAACCTAAACCTGAGGAACCAAAACCTGAGGAACCTGTTCAAGAAGAACCTAAACCTGAGGAACCAAAACCTGAGGAACCTGTTCAAGAAGAACCTAAACCTGAGGAACCAAAACCTGAGGAACCTGTTCAGGAAGAACCTAAACCTGAGGAACCTGTTAAAGAAGAACCTAAACCTGAGGAACCAAAACCTGAGGAACCTGTTCAAGAAGAACCTAAACCTGAGGAACCAAAACCTGAGGAACCTGTTCAAGAAGAACCTAAACCTGAGGAACCAAAACCTGAGGAACCTGTTCAAGAAGAACCAAAACCTGAGGAACCAAAACCTGAAGAACCAAAACCTGAGGAACCAAAACCTGAGGAACCAAAACCTGAGGAACCTGTTCAAGAAGAACCAAAACCTGAGGAACCAAAACCTGAGGAACCAAAACCTGAGGAACCAAAACCTGAACAACCTGTTCAGGAAGAACCAAAACCCGAAGAACCAAAACCTGAGGAACCTGTTCAAGAACCACTTGAAGAGAAACCAACGATTATTAATACAACTGATAATTCTGATGGCTCAATTACAGAAGAATATAGTGATGGGACAATTTCTACAAAGTATTCTGATGGCAATGTCGAAACTGTTTTTGCAGATGGTTCAACATCATGGTCTTATCCGAATGGCGGTACCAGTTATATGAATGCTGATGGTTCATCAGGAGGTTGGACAGAACCTGATGGTTCTCATGGTTCGTGGAATATTGACGGCTCTAGCAGTACATCTTTTGTTAATGGTGCTACTATTAATTGGAATCAGGATGGAACAAGTGAATGGTCAAGACCTGATGGTTCAACAGGACATTTTAATAGTGATGGCTCTGGAACAATAAATTTTAGTGATGGTACTCAAGCAACTATCGATAATTGGGGAGGAAACTATACTTATACTAATATTAATGGAAATACTATTACTGTCAATGAATATGATATAGGAACTTTTAATAATCAAGACAGTTCAATTGATGTTATTAATGGTGATGGTTCATTAAATTTTATATCAAGAAATGGTGATGAATATATTTACAATTCAGATGGTTCTGGCTCAGTAAATTATATTGATGGCTCAACTGAAGTACATAATTCAGATGGCTCAGGTGAGTGGATTGGTAGAGATGGTTCAACTTCAAAATGGGATGTTGATGGATCAGGCAGTTGGACTGGTGCAGATGGTTCAATGAGTAAGTGGGATGGTAATGGTAATGGTTGGTGGTCAAATCCAGATGGATCATCTGGAACTTATTCATCAGATGGAGCATGGAGTTATACTTCTCCAGATGGATATACAGAACAATGGGATAGTCAAGGTAATCTAATTTATAAAGGACCTGCCGATGAAGCACCACAACAAGATGATTCTACTGAAAGTCAGATAAAACATGATGAAAATATTCAGGATGAAACTCAATCTAATGAACAAGACAATAAAATAATAAACTCTGTTGAGAATCCTGATGGTTCAATAACTAACGAATATGACGATGGTACTGTTTCAACAAAATATTCAGATGGTTTTATTGAATCATTAAATCCAGATGGTTCTACTTCATGGATAGATCCTTCAGGTGGAAGTAATACTATAAGTGCAGATGGTATGTCTGGAAGTTGGACAACACCTGATGGAACAAGTGGAACATGGAATATGGACGGAACCTGTAATACAAATTATGCTAATGGATCATCTTCAAGTTGGGAAAATGATGGCTCTTGCTCATGGGCTAGAAATGATGGGACCACAGGTAATTTTAACTCAGATGGCTCAGGAACAATAACTTATCCTGATGGCTCTGTTGAAAAATTCGAGTCATGGAATTCTACAAGTTCATATCCTGAGACCGCAACAGGTGAATATTCAAATTCAGATGGATCAACTGATATTTTTAACGAAGATGGTTCATCTGTTCATACTGATAGATATGGAAATGTTCATCTTTATAATACTGATGGTTCAGGCTCTGTAAGTTATTTAGATGGTTCAAAAGATGTATTCTATGCTGATGGATCAGGTGTATGGACTGGTGCTGATGGTTCAACATCAACATGGAATAGTGATGGTTCAGGATCATGGACTGGTGCTGATGGATCAAAATCTGAATGGGATGCTTATGGAAATGGTTGGTGGTCAAACCCTGATGGTTCATCAGGTACTTATAATTCAGATGGATCAGGAAGTATTACTTACTCTGATGGTACAACTGAATCTTGGTAATTAAAATTATTGTTATTATAATTCAAAATAATGATGGTCTCGTAAAAAGACATTTTTATAAAAATGGTATTGACAATTTCAAATTGTTACAAATAAAAAAAATCTTATTTTCTGACTTTTTACAATACCATCAAAATAATAATATAAAAAAAAATTTTTGATTTTTTTATGAAAGGAGTAATAAAATGGATGAAAGAAAATCAGGCAGATTAGAAGCTATGAAAAGAATAGCTCAAATAAAAAAAGAACAGGCCAGAATAAGATCAAGCAGAATGCAATATATAATGAATAAACCAAAACCAAGGATTAAAGATAGTTAAAAATTATAAATTTGGAAATCCCCCATATTTTTTCAATTGGGGGATTCCATTAACAAATATAAAGATATCCCTCTATTTTTTGATTTGAAATGATCAAGTTTTTTTCTTCTGCGTTTCTAAGGGATAATTAATTATATTGACTTAAAGTTTTTTTTACAGTGGACAAAATGGACAGTGTACATTCAAATGTTTTTTGGGTGTGTCCCAACTTTTACACATAACAATATTTAACTAAAATTATAAAAGGGTAGAGAAAAAAAACGTGGTAGTCCATAACAGGTAGTGATTTTATTTCTGATTATATATATTAGAATTTTCAAGAGGCATTTTTTAAGCCCTGAAAGGGCGAAACAAAATAATACAAAAGGACATTTTTTATGTAATGCCTTTTCAGGGATTAAATTTTGTTTGTTTCTAACCCAGGGCGTTGCCCTGGGCTGGTATGTTACGCCCTTTCAGGGCTTAAAATTTTGTTTATTTTTAACCCGGGGCGTTGCCCTGGGCTGGTATATTACGCCCTTTCAGGGCTTAAAATTTGAATCACTATATTTGATATACAGATTTAGTCATAAAGATTTTGGCAAGGCGCCAGATCAAAATTATCCGCAGGCGTACAATAGTACGTTGAGGACGAATTTTTATCTGGGAACGAAGTCCAAAATCTTTATGACTAAATCTGTAACTATAATAAAAACACTACCTATCAATATTTTCTACAAAGATTACGCTCCTATGGAGCTAAAAAATTTCTATGTGTAAAAGTTGGGACACACTCTGTTTTTTTCAGTTCACTTTGTCCACTGAGTCCACTTTGTCCATAAAAAAAAACAATTAATATCACGTTATAATACTAATTATATAAAAAAAATGAAAAAAAATGAAAAAAAATTATTCTAAAAAGCAGAACATATTGTTATTTATATTATTGTTTATATTATTTTGTTCATCAGTTTATGGTGAAGAAAAAATAGTTGTAGCTGCTACATTATACGATTATCCACCTTTTTGTTTTTATAAAGACAATCCATCAAAAGAACCAGTTGAAACAATTCCACCTGGATTTGATTCAAATAAATTACAAGGTTATAGTTGGGATATCTTCAGACTATGTATGCATGAAATGGGATATACAATAAAATTAAAAGTTTATCCATGGGCAAGAGCTGAAGCTATAACAAAAAATGGCGAAGCTGATATATTATTTCCAACTGGCAAGAATGCAGAGCGGGAAAAAATTTATCAGTATTCAAAAAAATATTTAAACAAAGCAAATTTCTTAGTTTATATTTTAAAAGATTCTCCTATTGTATGGAACGATATTAATCCATTAAAAGGATTGGTTGTTGGATTAATGAGAGGATGGAATTATGGAGATAAATGGGAATCATATACAAAAAATTTTAAACAACACCAACTTAATACAATTATGCAAGGTTTTAAATTGCTGGATATTAAAAGAATAAATGGATTCGCTGGTTATGAAATTAATTGTGACTATAATTTGATGAAATTAGGATGGAAAAATAAATATAAAAAATTACCTTCATTTGATTATACTACAGAATATCCAGTTGGGCTTAAAAACAATGTTCATATTACTAAAATTATTGATGATTTTGATAAGGGTATGAAACAAATTATACAAAATGGAAAGTTTGATATTATTAAAAAAAAATGGTTAGGAGAAAATTAATTATTTCAACTAACAATTCATTGTATTATCAGACTTTTCCAGTCTAACCTTGTAACCACTTCATGAAATTTTTGAAAATTTGACTTTTTATTTTCCTTTCACTAAACACAAAACAAGAACAATTATTTCTTGATCAGATACTGGCAAAAGGGATAATTGAGCCATCATTCCTTTAATAGTTGACTTTTAATAAAACATAATAGTATATTAAAAAATTTAAAAAATTTTTGAGTGAAATGAAAATCAATCGTTTGCATAAATTTTAAATGAAAAAAATAGTTCAAACATCAGAAATTCCATTTTGAAAAATCCACCATTCACAGGTGGGAAATCATATCTTGGTAAATTTATTGCCAGAATTCACGTTTTTTATATAATCAATTATGTCATATTTACCAGGAGCTTGAATAAATTATAAAAGGAGTAATAATTGACCATTAAAATAATAGATACCGATATTGAAGGTCCTAAAATTATTGAGCCAACTGTTTTTAAAGATAATAGAGGTTATTTTAAAGAAGTATATCAAGAAAAAGAGTTTATAAAATTTGGAATAAAAGATAAATTTGTACAGGATAATCTCTCTTTTTCTAAAAAAAACATTTTAAGAGGTTTGCATTTTCAACAAAAGAAAGCACAGGCAAAAATAATTCAGGTAATTTATGGTGAAATATTTGACGTGGCTGTTGATGTCCGAAAGGATTCCAAAAATTTTGGGAAATGGGTTGGTGTTTATTTAAATGATAAAAACCACAGGCAGTTATTTATTCCTGAAGGCTTTGCTCATGGCTATTGTGTTACAAGTGATACTGCTTATGTATATTACAAATGTTCAGACTTTTATTACCCGGATGATGAAAAAGGATTAATGTTCAATGATAAAAGTATTAATATTAAATGGCCAGTTTTATCACCTATTTTATCAGATAAAGATAAAAAAAATTTATTATTGACTGATTTATAAAAATATAAAGTTCTACACTACATGACACTATTCAAAGGCCATTATAATCCAATCCTTTTTTTTTTATTGATTGAAGAGTACTCTTGATAGTATGTTTCAGTCAGTGTAAAAATAAAAACAAACTTTATAATATCAATAATGATATGAAAAAAAAAACAGAAAAAAAACAAATAATATATTTATTAGAATTCCTGAGTCCAAAAGCCGCTTAGATACAATTTTAGTTGAAAGAGGCTTTGTTGAAAGTAAAAATCTTGCAAAATCTTTAATTCTCTCTGGAAATGTTTACGTTAATAATACACCTGTTGATAAACCAGGGACTTTAGTTATAAAAAATTCCCAAATACTTATAAAAGGAGATAAAATTCAATATGTTAGTAGAGGCGGACTTAAATTAGAAGAAGCATTAAAAAAAAATAATATTGATGTCAACAAATTAAATTGTTTAGATGTTGGCGCATCAACAGGCGGCTTTACAGATTGTTTAATTCAAAATGGGGCAAATCATGTTTTTGCTGTTGATGTAGGTTATGGACAATTAGCATGGAAGCTTAGACAGAATCCAAATATTACAGCAATTGAAAGAACAAATATTAGATATTTAAAACCTGAGGCCTTACCTTATCAAGTTGATTTAATAACAATAGATACTTCATTTATTTCTTTAAAAATTGTTATTCCATGTGTTTTAAAATTTCTTAAACCAGGAGGTAAAATTTTAGCTCTAATAAAACCTCAATTTGAAGTTGGAAAAGGAAAAGTTGGAAAAGGTGGCGTAGTGCGTGATACTGAGATGCATAAAAAAGTTATTGATGACTTAATTTATTTTTTTACAGATTTAGGACTGTCTTTTCAAACCATTACTAAATCACCTATTTTAGGTCCTAAAGGAAACCAGGAATTTGTTATCTTTCTTATTTATTAATAAATCCTTTGATTTTGAGCTTATTATGAAAAAAGAAAAAATATATGTGTTAATCCTTTTTTTATGTTTAAGTAGTTTGGCTTATGCAAATGATCTTACTATTGGGTTTGCAATCTCATATCCAACAGAATTTTTGGATAAAAATGGATCATTTACAGGTTTGACAATAGATATTGTGCGTGAAATCCAAAAACGTATTGGTGATAAAAGCAAAATAGAAGAATATCCCTGGGCAAGATTGTATAGTATTGCATTAAGAGAGCCTGATATTGTTTTATTTACAGCCAGTCGTAATGCAGATCGTGAAGATAAATTTCATTGGATAAGTCATATAACAAACAGGCGGTCAGTTTTTTTTGCAAAAAAAAAATCTTCATTAATAATAAATAGTATAGAATCAGCTAAAAATGTTGAAAAAATTGGAGTCATGCGTTATGGAAATCGTGAAAAATATTTACAAGAGCATGGTTTTAGTAACTTATATTCTATAACTACTGAAAAACAAGCTTTAGGAATGTTGTTATTAAACAGAATTGATCTTATTTTTATGTCAATGATTGAAGCTGCAACATTAGCAAAAAATAATGGTATTTCTTTTGATGAGATAGAACCTAAATTTGTAGTTTATTCTAATGATAGTTATATAATAATGTCAAAGAATAACACTTCAATTGAGACTGTAAACAAGTGGAAAAATGCAGCCCAGTCAATAAAAGATGATGGTACTTTTGAAAAAATTGGCAGGAAATGGGTTAATATTATTCAAAAAGAATATGGAATGGAGACAAAAGTTGAAAATGGTGTGTTTTATTTCTGGAATGATTGATTTTGTTTTTTTAATATTTGTATTTAACACCGATTCTTTTGTGCAAAATCTATGTGTAAATTCTACCAAGAGCTAAATGTAAATAAAATTGGTTGATTCACTTATGGAGGTAAAAACTATAGTTTTCTAAAAAGTTAAAATGAAAGTGGATTACAAATCATTGATGTTTTTTGGACTTTTTCACAAGGAAAAATTGTGAAATTAAATGGGATTGCACCCGATTTCGCAATAATGACAAAAATATTTTAGTCAAGTATCTACGTCACGTCATAGTAAATTTTCGTTTGAAATGAAAAGCAATATGCAAATCTATCTAAAAGAAAAGATTGGCGATCCAAATTTTTTTACTGGCCGACAGACTGAATTGCAGTCTTTACTCAATTGGGTTGAGATGGCTAAAAAAGAACATGCTCGCAGCGAAGCCATGCTGTCAAGAAGAAAAACAGGCAAGACTGCAATCATGAATCGTCTATACAATATCATTTTTCATCAAAATGATGGTGCTATCCCATTTTATTATGAAATTAAAGAATCATCTCAATGGATGCTTGATTTTAGTGTGTATTTCTTTTTAACATTTATTTATCAATACATTGGATACAAAACACGTAATAAAAATTACGTCAATACTTCCATGAAAAGCTTTGACAATGCCCTTGAAATTGCCAAAAAAGAGGGCATTCATCATATGATTGAAGTTATTGCCTTGTTCAAAAACAAGCCAATGAAAAAGGTATGTTGCGATTTGGGACACTGTTCGTGATATTCCAAGAAGTATTGGCGCTATGCATGATGAGATCATTATTCAAATGATCGATGATTTTCAATATTTAATCCGATATATTTATCGGGATGAAGCCTGCACCAATCTATATGTTAATTTTGCAGGAACCTATTTTCACACCGCAGAATATAGAACAGCACCACTGCTCATTTCTGGAAGTTGGGTGGGGTGAGAATTCCCAAATAATTATCAAAATCTCAGGCTATTCTGGGCAGACGAAAAAGTGGTAAAACAGCAATCATGCAAAGACTTTTTAATATTTTATGGAGCCAGAATGGCCAGGTTATCCCTTTTTACTTTGAAGTCATTGATCAAAATCAATGGATATTGCAATTTGCAGATGAATATTTCAGAACTTTCTTGAGTCAATATCTTTCCTTTGAAAAAAGAATTTCACTGGAATCTGACAATGCACCATTTGATTGGGAAACCATTCATTACCTCTGTAATCAACTTAACAACGAAAGAATTTTGGAAAATTTACAACGCTTTAAAAAATATTATGATGAGGAAAATACTCACAGTGCCATTATGTTTGCATTTGGGGCACCGGTACGTTTTGCACAATATACCGGTAAATTCTTTTTGGTCATGATTGATGAAATTCAGTATATGACTGAATATATTTTTCACGATCAAAACAGAAAACAGAAAAGTAAAAGCCTATAATCTCCCAGGAGCTTTTCATGTCCTCGTTGAAATCAAAAGTGCGCCTATGCTTGTTTCGGGCAGTTATATCGGCTGGATGACACAAATTATGCGAAAAATGTTTGTGGGCTGTCGGCTTCGTCCATTCCCAATATCTCCAAAACTTGATGAAAAAGGGGGGGCTGGAAGCTGTTTACAAATATGCAGAAAATTATAATATTCAATTAACTGAAGAAATCGCCAATGTAATCAACATAATTATTCAAAGCGACCCTTTTTATATGACTGCTCTTTTTAGCAGCCCATTTCGTGATTTTTCATCTGTGGAAGGTGTCATTCAAACCTTTGTTGAAGAAATTTCTAATAAAAAAGGTGAACTCTATTTAACCTGGATGGAATATATCGATATCTCATTAAAAAAGGTGAATGATAAATATGGAAAACAAATTTTATTAATTCTTTCCAAAAATCGCTACCAGAAAATGGGAAGAGATGAAATACTGAAAAAATTAGAGTGGTCTGAAGAACGAGACGCTGAGCTGGAAGAAAAACTGCTCGCTTTACAGATTTAGTCATAAAGATTTTGGACTTCGTTCCCAGATAAAAATTCGTCCTCAACGTACTATTGTACGCCTGCGGATAATTTTGATCTGGCGCCTTGCCAAAATCTTTATGACTAAATCTGTATAAGTGATATACAGCTATGATATCTATCTGATAATGCATCTGCTTCAAACCATCGCGAAAATGCTTTTTGATCGTATATAATTTGCGTTGAAGATGCACCAAGTCTTCGTGCAAAATTTAAAGAGGAAGTTATTTTTCGAGAACTCCTAAGCAATTGTAATCTTTAAAATAGACCTGATTAAACAAACTATTTTTTAATTACTTGAATAATAACAGAAAAAACATCTGTTAGTCTCAAAATTCCAACGATATCTTCGCCATCTGTAACTAGCAAAGATTGATGATGCCC
>Ga0272440_1003923_pt1 | contig 10885 bp, 10 predicted proteins | sample SSMMMBAug17_FD_192440 | JGI IMG/M metagenome (GOLD analysis project Ga0272440, IMG submission 192440) | Marine sediment archaeal communities from Little Sippewissett salt marsh, Falmouth, MA, United States - SSM-MMB-Aug17 | ecosystem: Environmental > Aquatic > Marine > Wetlands > Sediment ... | reverse complement strand
AGGGCGCTTTAGCGTCCTTTTTCCATTCAGCGTTGGGCTTTAGCCCTACGCTGTTCTTGGGTTTGCCGAAATTTATCATTTTCAATGTTTCTCTCTAAAAAATCCGACTTTTTGGGAATGCGCCCCATCTTCTTCAGTGTAATCCTGGTTCAAAAACAAAAATGAAAAGTTTGGTACGCATATGCTTGATTTTAAATTGTTGAACAGTCAAGCCTTTTTAAATGGGGAACTTATTTTCCGAGGATTCCATTGTAAATTATGATGGACTAAAAATGAACAAAAAAAATATAAAATCAATCATTGCTCAAAACAGTTCTGACAAACCTGTTGTTGCTTGTTTTCCATTATACCCACCTGTGGAATTATTGTCATCAATGAATCTTTATCCCATTGTCCTGTGGCATTTGAAAGGGTTTATTTCAAACCTCCTGGAATCTGATCTGCATATTCAGGATTATGCATGCAGCATTTCGAGAGAATTAATTCAATTTGTTCTGTCTGCCCCTGATAAAATGCTGGATGGTATTTTTTCCTATAATGCTTGTGATACATTGCGAAATATTCCAGAAATTTTAACATATAAAAGCACAGCGCGTAACCAGGATATTCCTATGTTTCGCATGCATGTCCCCCAGGTCAATCGTGCGCAAAGCAATCCGAACATGTATCTGGCGGATGAAATCTCCAATTTGATTGCCTGTATTGAACGCACATTTTCAGTTCAATTTTCATCAAAACAATTTTTGCAAACAACCAGAGACTACGCAAAAATGCGTGGGTTATGTCAATCTGCTGAAAATTACGTTGCAAGGGGACAATTATCTTTTGCTGCCTTTTGTGATGTCATCCTGTCAGGCTATTTTTTGCCTATCGAGACGCAGATTGATAATCTATCAAAGTTGATATCCCAACAAACAAAAAGACCGCTTACTGGCAAAAATCTTATGATCTCTGGAATTATGCCGCCTCCCACGCCAATTATACAGGCAATAGAATCCTCTGGCATGTGCGTAGTTGCAAATGATATTGCAAGCTTGAAACGTTCCTATGCTTATTCTCCAGAACCAACAGATAATCCCGAAGACTACTATATCGATTTTTTTAGAAATCGGTTTCCATGTACCACATTGTTGTATCAATCGGATGTGCGAGCAGACAATTTCATTCAAATGATTAAACATTACGATATCAGGGGGGTTATCTTTTCTGGTGAAAAATTTTGTGAGTATGAATACTTTGAGTTTCCATACCTGGAAAAAAATCTGAAAGACATGGGTGTTAAATCATTAATACTGGAATTTGCAGTAAATGACGTGCAATATCTCGATGCCCATATTACACGCGTGGAAGCATTTTCAGAAATGTTAGATAAATAATCATGACAGGGAGTTGAAGCAATGGCCACGATGAAAAGTCAGGCAGGCAGACATCTGACACAAATTATGACACAAGGCTATATGGATTTGCATGACAAAGCAGCAAAAGGCGCATTTTGTGTGTGGATAGCCATCAATGTGCCAGCAGAATTGTTTTCAGGATTTGATAATGTTGTTTATGCTGTACCCGAGAGTCATGCTGCAATGTGTGCTGGAAAAGGTATTGGTGCATTAATGTGTGAAAAAGCTGAGGACATTGGCTATTCAATGGATTTGTGCAGTTATGCACGAATTGATATTGGCAATACCACTGATAATGGCAAAGATTCACCCACATTTGGTTTACCAAAGCCGGATTTACTGGTCTCAAACACCAACAATTGTGCGTTGTTGACAAAATGGTTTGATGTTCATCATCGAAATTGGAAAATTCCTCACTTTATTTTGGACACACCTTTTTGTTATACGCCGCAAAGCGCAAAGAATCGTGAATACATTGTTGCGCAATGTCATGATCTCATCCACCTGATCGAGGATCTAAGTGGACAAAAGTTTTATGAAGATCTCTTTATGGCGGCAGTCCAAAAAACCTGGAATGGTATTGTTGCCTGGAAAAATTTTTTAAATACCGCAAAAAACAGGCCATCGCCAATAACAGCCTTTGATAGTTTTGTTCATATGGCCCCATTTTTAACGCTTCGTGGATCAAATGCACTTCAGGCACATTTTACGCTACTGGCTGATGAAGCCCATGCAAAAATGGCCAATAAAGATTACCCTGTGCCAAATGAAAAATATCGTTTATTTTGGGACAATATTGCACCCTGGCATCAGTTGCGAAAAATGTCAAAGCGACTGGCTGAGTTGAATGCCAATATTGTTGGTGCATCGTATACATCATGTATGGGCACAATTGAAGGGTCTTTTGATCTTCATGTTTGGGATGAAACAAATCCTTTTGACTATATTGCCCGCACCATGAATGCTTATATGTGCCCACATGGAATGGAATTGAGGCAAGCATCCATGCAAAAGGCCATTAAAGACCTGTCCATCAATGGTGTTATATTTGCATCAAATCGTTCTTGCAAACCATACTCGGTCACTCAGATGGATCAGAAAAAAATGTGCAATGTGCCATCAGTAATGATTGAATTAGATCATGCAGATGTCCGAAAATACAGTGAAGAAAGCACCTTTATTCGAATTGAAACATTACTGGAGCGTATACTCTGAATAAATCCAACACCGCTCAATTTTGTATTGACAGATGAATAAAAACAATTTATATTTTCTAATTTATTTTCAAAAAAATCTTAAAAATTTGTTTTTTGTGGCATGAGCAATGCTGCAAAAGAATAAATAACAGGTTAAGTCTATTATGAAAGATGAAAAACGACCGGTTCGATTAAAAGGTGTAGGTGATAGTTTATGGGTTTCCATTGATCCCACACAAACCATTGAAACGTTGAAAAATGAGTTAGTCACTGTATTTAAAAAATTAGGACACCTGACCATTCAATCTAAAGTTGTATTGGATCTGGAAGCTGATGGAAATTTTGACAGCATTGTCGTTGAATTGCGAAAATTTTTAAAAGAAAAATACAATGTGGCATCGGTATTGGAAAGTGAGAAGAAACAAATTAAGCATACGAAAGATAGCAAAGGAAAATCACAGGATTGGAATCGAAACTGGAAATCCAGACGAAGCGATGTTTTGATGATTGCAGGCCGGATTCGATCAGGGCAGCGTATCAAAGCCAGACGTCATCTTGTTGTTCTGGGCGATGTCAACCCTGGTGGCGAGGCTATGGCAGGTGGTGATATCATTGTTTTGGGAAGCCTTAAAGGAAAAGCGGTTGCTGGACAACCAGACAATCATGATTCAATCATTTTGGCATTGGATTTTAAACCCACACAGGTTCAAATTGGTATGAATGTTGCTGTTGGTATCGATACTGATGCGCCACAAACTGCTGAATTTGCCAGAATTGAGGATGGCAATATTGTTGTTGAGGAATATATGCAGTCCAATCCTTTTGCTAAACTGCACTGGCCACAGGCCAGATAATTTTGACTATAATATCGACCACTGAATGGGTTTGATTTTAAAAGTGGTTGTAACAAAATATTAACAAATGAGGTAGATTTTGGAAGGAAAGGTTATCGTAATAACTTCTGGCAAGGGAGGAGTAGGAAAGACTACAGCCACAGCCAGCATTGGTGCCGCATTGGCACTTGAGGGGAATCGCGTTGTTGTCGTTGACATGGATATTGGTTTACGCAATCTTGATGTCGTTATGGGGCTTGAAAATAGAATTGTATTCACAGTTGTGGATGCTGTTAATGGTGTTTGTGATGTCAAACAAGCTGCAATTAAGGATAGACGTATCAAAGATTTATTCTTGATTCCTGCTTCACAAAGTGACAATAAGGATGTGCTTGAAGCTGAGGGGATGATCAAGCTTTGTGGTGAACTTAGAAAACAATACGACTATATCATTATTGACTGTCCGGCAGGTATTGAAAAAGGATTTCAAAATGCTGTTGCCGCAGCAGACGAAGCGCTTGTTATATGCACACCCGAAGTTTCGGCTGTGCGTGATGCGGATCGTATTATTGGGCTGTTATATGCCCGATCCATTACGCCCAAACTTGTTCTGAATCGTATCGTACCACAAATGGTTGAGCGTGGTGATATGCTCAGTCATGATGATGTTGTGGAGGTCTTGTCCATCGAACTGATCGGATTGGTTCCCCTGGATGAAAATGTTGTTGTATCAACCAATACTGGCGTGCCGGCAGTTTTACAGAAAAATTCTCCCGCTGGAGAGGCGTTTCAACGTATCGCAAAACGAATGAATGGTGAAGTTGATTTACCTATTGAAATTCCCAGGTCGGGTCGTGGTCTCTGGAAAAAAATTGCACGAAAGATCGGAATGGGCAGAAGGGGGGCTTAAATGAAATTCAATTTTATCGAAAAATTCAAAGAAAGACGTAAACGTAAGAAAAGCACAAGTGGCGGCATCGCCAAAAAACGACTTCAATTTGCAATTATTTACGATAAATTGGAAGTATCAGACACAATGCTTCAGTCCCTTCACCAGGATATACTGACAGTTATTTCCAAATATTTTGAAATTGATCGGGAGTCTTTAAAAATTGATATTAAACCCACTGAAGACCTGTCTTCCCTGGTTGTCAATACGCACATCCTTCGCGCAAAACCAAGTACCACAAAAAAGAAAAAAATTGTATCTCAAAAAACCACACAAAATAATTGATTTATTAAAGTTCTTGGAATAGTTGCATTTGCAAATTTTTCAAGAACTTAAACCTTTCTGGAATAACTCCATGAATAAGACGTTTCATTATACAGCAATACTTATTGGGTTCTTTACCACTTCTATATCTGCTCAGATGTCATTGCATCAAGTTAAGTCCTGGGGCTATTGGCTTCAAGCACCAAACATTGAAATTATTTGTAATAGCCCCTATGATCTTCTGGTAATTGATTATTCGTATGATGGTACAGATTCAAAAGCATTTACACCGGATCAACTGGAAAAATTGCATCGTGCAAACAAGCATATATTATGTTATTTCTCAATTGGCGAGGCAGAATCCTATCGTTTTTACTGGAAACAAAATTGGAAACCAGGAAATCCCCCTTTTTTGGGGCAGGAAAATGAAGACTGGCCGGGCAATTATAAGGTCAAATATTGGGATAGCCAATGGTGGGAATTTGCTTTGCGGCCTTACTTGAACAGAATTATTTCCGCTGGTTTTGATGGTGTTTATCTGGATATTATTGATTCGTATTATTATTGGTCACAGAAAAGTTATCCTGTAAAAGAATGTGCCAATCAGATGATCGATCTTGTGAGTAATATTCGTTCTTATGTTATGGATCAAGGAAAATTTAATTTTACCATATGTCCACAAAATGCATTGGGTATTGTTTGGGATGCCTCAGAAACTGCCAGACAAAAATATTTGAACGTAATTGATGCCATTGGCGTTGAGAGTCTTTTTTTCAACTATTGGAGCATTGAAGATCAGATTTTTCGACTGGAATGTCTTCAGATGTTTCATCAGGCAAACAAACGTATTTTTAATGTTGAATATATCAAAGAAAATCAATGGAAATCCTACAGTGCATATTTGAGAACACAGCCCTTTCCCATTATAGGCTATCCTGCTGATGAAAAACGAGAATTAAAAGAATTGATTATATTCAAACAGTAATTCCTATTGATTGACGTTCCAATTCAATTTAAAATGTCTTGCAAAAATGAAAATGTCTTGACTTTATTTAAATGAAGGAACATTATGTATTTTTTTAGAATTAGAATGTATTGATTAGACGTTTTCCCTCAACCTGTACTTACGCCCTTAAGAAAAGTTATTAGAAAAATTAATAAATCAACCTATTGGCTATTTAAATCAAAAAGGAAATCAACAATGAAAAACATACAAGAGATACCATTACATGATAAACGTGTGTTCATCCGGGTAGACTTTAATGTCCCAATGGATGAAAACAAAGCAATAACTGATGACTCTCGCATCAAAGGTGCATTGGAGACAATATCTTATGCGATGGAAAACAATGCAAAAGTAATTCTGGCCTCTCATTTGGGACGCCCCAAAGATAGTTTCGATTCAAAATTCAGTCTTGCACCAGTGGCCAATCAGTTATCAAAGCTGCTAAACAAACCTGTTCAGATAGCGTCCGATTGTATTGGATCAGAAGTTCAAATGGCCGTAGATAAAATGGTACCAGGCGATATCTTGTTGCTTGAAAATCTCCGCTTTCATGCTGAAGAAAAACAAAATGACAATGATTTCGCAAAAGCACTGGCTGCATTGTGTGATGTTTATATTAACGATGCCTTCGCTGTATCTCATCGCTCTCATGCATCGGTTGAAGCTATCAACAATCATGTATCCCAAAAAGCAGCCGGCTTCTTGCTTCAAAGAGAATTGAACTATTTTGAAAAAGCCATGAATAACCCTGCACGGCCGCTGACTGCTATAATTGGTGGTGCAAAAGTTTCCAGTAAACTTGCTGCCCTAAAGAACATGATTAACCATGTTGATAAAATCATTATTGGTGGCGCAATGGCCAATACTTTTCTGAAATGTCTGGATTGCAATGTTGGAAAATCGCTTGTTGAAGATGAACTCCTGTGGGATGCCCATTCGTTGTTAAAACATTCGGTGCGAAATAACATAAATGTCTATCTTCCAATTGATGCTGTTGTGGCATCGGATATTCAGCCAGATGCGATGACAAGCACTGTAACTGTTAAAGAAATCCCTCATGGACAAATGATTGGAGATATTGGCCCTGCATCGAGCCTTCTATATGCTGAAGCCATTCAGAATTCACAAACAATTATCTGGAATGGTCCAATGGGCGTCTTTGAAATGGAACCTTTTAGAAATGGCACACAATCCATGATTCATTGCGTTGCGAACTCTCCGGCCTTAACAATTGTAGGCGGAGGGGATACAGATGCCGCATTGCATCACGCAGGAAAAGCCGATCAAATCGATTATATTTCAACTGGCGGCGGTGCATTTCTTACGCTGATGGAAGGAAAAACTTTACCAGCGGTGGCTTCGCTCAATCATTAGTCGTTATTGATTTTTATTGCAATATTAGAATTTATTTTGCAATCGTATGTTTTAATGAATTGTTTCTGAAAAGAGTAAACATCTACTTGAGATGTTTACCAGAATTAAGGATACAAAAGTGACTCTTCGTTTAAAGTATGAATCGCTGAGCATGGAAAACCGGCTCAGACGATCTCTTTATACAATATTGTGTGATGTTTTACACACTGAGCTTATAGAGTATACTCTGGTGGATTCTTATTTTGAATTTAAGAATAACCAGCTTGATTATCCATTTGTTGAAAAAAGAGAGCTAAAACCCCGTGCGCGTATACCAGATGTTGAATATCAATTGCACAATTCTTGTCTTGTCATATTTCTAGAAGATTCCATCCCTACTGAGCATAAAAAATATATTCGATTCTTTAATGATAACAAGGTTAATAAGAAGAATCTGATTCATAGCAAAAATATTCCCATATCCAGGACTTTTGATCGCACATTAAAATTTATGGATTCCCCCAATTTTTTTGATTTCTTATCAATGTTACTTCCAGTAGACTACGCACTTTTGATTGAGCAAGATCCAGCATTAAAGAATAAGAGCCGATACTGTTTAACCTATTTTCATGTGCGTGTGGATTGGCCCATTGCCGACGCATCTGAAGAATTTGCCAGAGATTTGCGTTACATTTCTAAAGACTTATACGAAAAAGGTGATCGTTACGCTGAAGATATTCAAAAAAAATTCTTTGAGTTCTATGGCCTTCCCTTTATGGCAGGTGGTAGACGAACTGCTGCAATTGTTTCTGCGCAATATTTTAAACGTCTGGATTATTTATCCACAATCTATGCTGGCAGCAGTGAATCGCGATGTTTGTTTAAACTATCTCATGGTGCTGTATCCAAAACAATTCTTATGGAGTTATCTGAGGATGATATCAATCAGCTTTGCGAAACAAATCACATTTCCAGACGTTCCTTTTCAAAAAATTACCTGATTGATCGCTATGGAAAAAGTGGTGTAGGAATTTTTCAAACCATTTATTCACCCACTGTTCATTCATGTCCACCTGAAGATGGGCGACCCAGAGAGCTTAATCCTGATGTATTCTGGATTACTGTTGATTCCCAGTATCTTTTACCTTGTCCGGATGTCTGGAGATATCCGCCATTAAGTTACAATGTAATTTACTCATAACCCTGATATACTTGTTCATATTTGGAGCATTGTGAAAAATATTCAAAACATTCTGCCACATGTTGAAAAGCCAGCCCGATATATCGGTGCTGAAGCAAACATTATTCAGAAAGATCACCAAAAAACACCTTGCCGAATTGCCCTGGCTTTTCCAGATATGTACGAAATAGGTACATCTCATATGGGGATTCAGGTACTTTACAATATTATTAACCAACACCCCAAAGCCCTTGCTGAACGTGTGTTTGCGCCTGCGCCTGATATGGCCGGTTATTTAAAACATCAAGACATCCCATTGGCAGCCCTTGAAACAAATACACCTCTTTGTCAATTTGATATCATAGGATTCAGTTTGCTTTATGAGTTAAACTATACCAACATTTTAAGCATTCTTGATTTGAGCAATATCCCATTTTATGCATCAGAGCGAGATAATTCTTTTCCACTAATAATAGCCGGCGGCCCTTGCATGTGTAACCCTGAGCCGGTTTCAGACTTTTTTGATGCCATTGTTATTGGCGATGGCGAACATGTTATTATTCAACTGATTGAAACATGGCTGGATTGCGACAAACATGACCGGCAAAGATTACTGTCTGCATGGGCCAAACTGGAAGGAGTTTACGTTCCGCAATTTTTTGACTGTATACAATCAAAAGAAAAGTACGTTATTCGGAAAGCCTTTGATAATTCAGAAAGGTTTGTTCGCCGAACTATTGCTGCCAATCTTGACAACGTTTCTTTTCCCGATCATCCTGTGGTGGCTGTTGGTAAGCCGGTTCATGATCGATATAGTCTGGAAATCGCCAGAGGATGCACGCGTGGGTGTCGTTTTTGTCAGGCAGGAATAATATATCGACCGGTTCGTGAACGTTCAGTGCATAATCTGCTGCAATTGGCCTCAACTGCACTGCCATCAACCGGTTATGATGAAATTTCTTTATTATCTCTCAGTTCTGGTGATTATTCTCATATCAATACGTTGATGTCCCAAATAATGGCCTATTGCCATCAAGAAAGAATTGCCGTGTCATTGCCATCACTAAGAGCTGGTACGCTTACACCCGAATTGATGGCATTGATTAAACAGGTTCGCAAAACAGGATTTACTATTGCACCAGAAGCTGGCAGCGACCGACTTAGAAAAGTAATTAACAAAAATATTACAGAAGAACAAATTATCAAGACTGTTTCATCAGCCTTTGAAATGGGATGGCAATTGATCAAGCTGTATTTTATGATTGGCCTTCCCTCTGAAACGAATGATGATATTGAAGAAATGATTGAGCTGGTCAAACGACTTCGCTTTTTAATCCGGCAATATTCCAAAAAAGCACATTTGAATGTCAGCGTTTCGACATTTATCCCCAAACCTCATACACCATTTCAATGGTGCAACCAGATTTCTTTAGAGGACTCCCAGAAAACCATTTCATATTTAAAAGAACAATTCAACATGAAAGGCATTCGTTTTAAATGGCAAGATCCCAGGGTAAGCTTTATGGAAGGTATCTGGTCTCGAGGGGATAGACAATTAAGTGCGATTCTGGTGAAAGCCTATCAACTGGGATGTCTTTTTGATGGCTGGAGTGATAGATTTCAGTTTGATTTATGGCAAAGGGCATTTGAACAGGTCGGGATCTCTCAGGATAAATACCTTGGCAAACGTTCATTTGATTGCGCTCTACCCTGGGATCATATTGATGTTCGTATCAAACGCTCTTTTTTATTGGATGAATGGCAAAAAGCTATCAATGAAACACAGACCGGAGATTGCAGAACAGAAAAATGCAACCTTTGCGGATGTTGTGATTTTGAAGAAATCAAGCCGCTTACAAACCAGAAAATTCAAACAAATGCATTTCCAACAATAAAACCGATACATAAATACGCGTTTCAAAGAATTCTGTTTACTTATACAAAGCGATTGAATGCCCGATTTTTAGGTCATTTGGAATTAGTTACCATCATTATTCGTGCATTTCGTCGGGCAGGTTTTCGATTTGAATATTCCCAAGGTTTTCATCCTATGCCTAAAGTATCTTTTAGCGATCCCCTACCATCAGGCATGGCAAGTGAGGCTGAATATTTTTTGGCTTCAATTGTGGATGATCAAAATCCCACACGAAAAATTGACTTGCAAAGTCTTGGCAAAGTCAACGCACAATTGCCCGAAGGATTAAATGTTGTGGCATGCGAAGACGCTCATTCTAAAAAAGTACTGTCTGAAAAAAATCCTTCCCAGATTGCATATCAGATTAAACTGCCGCACGAGGTCGATCACCAACGAATAAAAGACTTTATGTCATCCAAAACCTTTATTGTCAGTCGTCAAAATCAAAAGGGAAAGCAGCGCAATATTGATTTAAGAGGAAAGGTTATAAAAATGCATTTATCTGGCCCCAGTCAATTGTATTGCCTGATTGATAATCAAAATATGGTTCGTCCATCCCTTGTTCTTGAATCGGTTCTAGGAATAGATAAGTCGGTCATTCCTGTTGCAGAAATTCTCAAATTAAAACCTTCTGACATAGCGTCCCCAAAATAAATAATTAAAATTAATTATTGTTATTAATTTTCAGATCCCCCCATGTGTATTTTTTTGTATGTAAAAATTGAAAAAGAATCGATTGCCATTTTTGGAATTATTCAAATTCAATTTGCACACAATAGTTTTTGTGATAGA
>Ga0272440_1003922_pt1 | contig 10887 bp, 9 predicted proteins | sample SSMMMBAug17_FD_192440 | JGI IMG/M metagenome (GOLD analysis project Ga0272440, IMG submission 192440) | Marine sediment archaeal communities from Little Sippewissett salt marsh, Falmouth, MA, United States - SSM-MMB-Aug17 | ecosystem: Environmental > Aquatic > Marine > Wetlands > Sediment ... | reverse complement strand
CCTGCAACCTTTTTTATAACTGCTGGCTATGTTGAAACTAACCGTATTATATGGGCAGATATTCTTGAAATGAAAATCGCAGCTTGCAAAAAAACAATTATGGAATTTGATTTCATAGACTTTTCCAAAAAATATCCAATTGAAACAAACGACGAGAAAGTTAACGCACTTCTTGATATAAAATCTTATCTTAAAAACATTGATGATGAAAAAAAACAAACAATAATGAATTCTTTTACAGAAAAATTTCAATTTTCAGAACCAGATTCTGATATTGATTTGTACAAGAATTTGAAATGGAATCAACTTATTGAAATGGATTGCAACAAGCTTTTTGAAATAGGTGCACATACTGTCAATCATGTTATATTGACTTATGTAGATTTAAAAAAAGCACAAAAAGAGATTATTGATTCAAAAAAAGTATTAGAAAAACAATTGAAACATACTATAGACTTGTTCTCATATCCTGAAGGACAGAAAAACCATTACAATGATGAAATAATTCAAATATTAAAAAATAATGGCTTTATTTGTTCTCCAAGTGCAATTTGGGGAGATAATCTTTCCGGTGATGATCCTTTTCATTTAAAAAGGATTATGGTGGGATTTAGTAATATAGAATTTCCATATTATTGATTTTTCTATTTTATTGCTGATTTAGGAGAGAAAGATGAGAGTTTTATTTGTCATTATGGATACAGGGATGTATATAAGTACATTCCCACAAGGGGTTGCTTATCTGACATCTGTTTTGCTAAATGAAGGCATTGATGTTGAAATATACAATCAGGATATTCACCACTGGCAGGATCATAAACTTACACATTATCTTGATAAAGAAAAGTTTGATCTTGTAGGAATTGGTTCAATTGCCGGATATTACCAATTTAAAAGGGTAATTGAAATTTCAGCCGCAATAAATGCTTCAAAAAATAAACCTTTTTTTGTTTTAGGTGGACACGGCCCCTCTCCAGAACCAGAATATTATTTAGAAAAAACGAAAGCTGACGCTGTAGTTATTGGTGAAGGTGAAAATACAATTATTAATTTATGTGATGCAATAGCAAATCACAAAAACCTTAAAACAGTCAGAGGAATAGCGTATCGGAATAATAATGGCGAATGTATTATAAATGAACCTAATAACCTTATAGAAGATGTTAATTCAATCCCTTTCCCTGCTTATCATAAATTTCCGATTGATTATTACCGTCTTATTAAAATGCCAAATTCTTTAAAAACAGATTTAACAATGAGAATTATTTCAGGCAGAGGGTGTATTTTTAAATGTACATTTTGCTATCGGATGGACAAAGGTTTCAGACCACGTAGTGCAGAAAGTATTGTTGAGGAAATTGAGCTTTTACAAAAAAATTATGGTATTACATATATTGGTTTTACTGATGAACTCTTTATGTCATCAATTGAGCGGACTATCCATCTTTGTGAAACTTTTATTAATAAAGGGATAGAGTTCAGATGGAGCTGTAATGGACGACTTAATTTTGCCAAACAAAAAGTTTTATTGTTAATGAAAAAGGCTGGATGCGTTTTTGTGAACTATGGTATTGAATCCCTTGACCAAAAGGTTCTAAATAATATGAAAAAAGGATTAACAGTAAATCAGATTGTTAATGGTATAGAGGAAACTCTTAAAGCAAAAATTAGTCCTGGCCTGAACATAATATTTGGAAATTTAGGAGATAACGCAAAGACAATCAATAAAGCTGTCGATTTTCTAATTAAATATGATGACGGTGCTCAAATGCGTACATTAAAGCCAGTAACACCATATCCTGGAAGCCCACTGTATTATTATGCCATTGAAAAAGGCTTACTTCAAGATTGTGCAGATTTTTATGAAAATAAACATAACAATTCTGATCTTGTAACCGTAAATTTTACAGAAATGAATGACGATGAATTTCATGAATGCTTGCTTAACGCAAACAAGCGCTTAATAAAAAACTATTTTCAAAAACAATGCGATCTATCTTTACAAACAGCGGAAAAATTATATAAAGATCTGAATACACATTTTAGAGGGTTTAGAGTATACTGATTTAATAAAATAAATAGTCATTTTGCTAATGAGGAAAAAATGAAAATTAACAATTTTGATATTGAAAAAAAAGTTATGATTATTGCTGAAATAGGTAACAATCATGAAGGCAATTTTAATATTGCTAAGGACATGGTAAAAATGGCAGCGGATTCCGGTGCAGATGCGGTTAAATTCCAGACATTTTGTGTTGATCGTTATGTTACTATAAAAGACAGAGCCAGATGCGAACAATTAAAAAAGTATGAATTAACATATGAACAATTTGAGCTGCTGGCACATATCGCCAAAAAAAATGATTTAATTTTTCTTTCCACTCCTTTTGATATAGAAAGTGCTGATGCAATAGAGTCTTTCGTGCCGGCATATAAAATATCTTCTGGAGATAATACTTTTTGGCCATTAATTGAGCATATTGCAAGGAAAGGAAAGCCAGTACTCTTATCTACTGGCCTGACTAAATTGCATGATATTGAAAAAGCAGTTGAAATTATTAACAATAATTCACCAATTTCTGAGTTAAAAAATGCATTAGTTCTGCTTCACTGTATATCTGCTTATCCTGCGTCACCAAATGATTTAAATTTGTTGGCTATCAAGTATCTTCGGGATCATTTTAACATTTTATCTGGATATTCAGATCATTCAATGGAAATAATTAGTTGTGTTGCTGCGGCCGCTGTTGGTGCCAGAATTATTGAAAAACACTTTACTTATAAAAAAGAAGGACAGACATTTAAAGATCATTTATTATCAGCAACCCCTCAAGAAATGAAAGAAATGGTAAATCAAATACGTGTTATGGAAAAAATGCTTGGAAATTATCAAAAAGAACCAGTAAAGTCCGAAGAACAACTCTTTGTTGCAGCAAGACGTAGTATTGCTGCTAAAAAAAATTTAACTTCAGGCATGATTGTTAAGCCGGATGATATTACCTGGGTCAGACCTGGTAATGGTATAAAGCCTGGCGAAGAACAACGAGTTATCGGTCAAAAATTGAACAGAAATATTAAACAAGGAATTATCTTTTCTTTAGAGGATTTTGAATAAATGACAGAATTGGTAAAAAAAAAATATGTTATATGCAATGATAATCTCCTGCCAAAAGATAAAATGAAATTAATCCTTGGCGACGCAGTACAGATAGACTTCATAGAACCTGAATATGATCTTCTTTATAACTGTATTGAAAAGTATGACGCTTATTTTGCATCAGCCAGCATAATAGCAGATAAAAAATTATTGGAAAAAGCCAAACGTCTTAAAGTGATTGCAACCCCTAGCACTGGAACAGATCACATTGACAGAAAATTCGCAGAAAAAAAAGGCATATCAATTATTGATATTGCAAAAGAATATGATTTACTTGATTCCTTTTCTGCCACTGCTGAAATGTCCTGGTGTCTTTTACTCGCTCTTATCAGACATTTGCCAACAGCCTTTGAATCAGCTAAAAAAGGACATTGGGCACGACAAAAGTTTTCAGGTCAGCAATTGCTTGGAAAAACTATTGGTATATTGGGATATGGACGATTGGGAAAAATGATGGCTCAAATAGCTTTGGGTTTTCGTATGAAAGTCATTGCTTGTGATATAAATCCTGTAGAAACTCCTGGGATAACATTTGTGGATTTTAATACATTGCTTGCAGAATCGGATATATTAAGTGTACATATTCACCTCAATGATGAAACAAGGAATATGTTTTCTGATCAAACTTTTTCAAAAATGAAAAACGGTGCAATAATTATTAATACTAGCAGGGGAGCAATTATTGATGAACAGGCCCTTTTAAGGTCTCTTGAATCTGGAAAAATAGGAGGTGCAGGTTTGGATGTAATTCATGGAGAATGGGATACTGATTTACAAAAACACCCATTAATTCAATATGCAAATTTTCATACAAATTTAATTATTTCACCCCATATTGGTGGTTCAACAACCGAGTCAATTGAAGGTGCCCGAATATTCACTGCCAGAAAGCTGGCTAACCATTTAATAAATTAAAAAAGGAGAATGAATTATGATTATCGCAGTAATCCCTGTAAAAAAAGATTCATCCAGGCTCCCCAATAAGAATATGAGTCTGATTAATGGAAAACCTTTGCTTTATTATTCTTTGAAGGCAGCAAAAGACTGTTCTTTGATTGATAAAGTATATGTTTCTACTGATTCTAATGAAATTGAAGATTATGCCTTAAAAAATGGTGCAGAAATTATAAGGCGCGGGCAAGAACTTTGTGGGGATGTCCCTATTGTTAAAGTTTATGAACATGCTATTAAGACTATAAATGATTCTGAAGTTAAATATGTCGTGGGGATCCAGGCTGATCATCCAGATAGAAATCTTAATTTGGAAGATGCTATTAATTATATATTGGAAAAACAGTTCGATGAAGTCATTACTGTAGATGGAAAAGGAACTCTCAATGGATCTTTAAAAATTATGAATGCTGAGTCATTGATTAACGGAAAAATCGGTGCTGTAGGAACAATGATGGATGATTGTACAAATGTTCACTATATTGATGATTTAAAAGCCGCTGAAGCAAATATCATTCAAAGAAAAAATAAATAAAAAAAGAAAAAATTCTAAATGTTTTTTAACTCAATAGATTTCGCAGTATTTTTACCAATTGTATTTTTTTTATATTGGTTTGTTGCGAATAAAAATCTGAAAGTGCAAAATTTTTTAATAGTTGTTGCTAGCTATATATTTTACGGCTGGTGGGATTGGCACTTTTTATTATTAATTTTATTCAGTACTATAATTGATTACTCAGTTGGATTGAAGTTGCTAAGTGAAAAAAACTCATCTAAAAGAAAGCTATTCCTTTTGGTAAGTATTTTTGTAAATCTTGGTTTTTTAGGGTTTTTCAAATATTACAATTTTTTTCTTGATAATTTTGTAATGGCTTTTTCTTTTTTTGGAAAAGAAATCAAAGCAGACTCTTTGGACATTATTTTGCCAGTTGGAATTAGCTTCTATACATTTCAAACTTTAAGTTATACAATTGATGTTTACAAAAGAAAGCTCGAACCAACAAAAGATTTTATTTCATTTTCAGCTTTTGTAAGTTTTTTTCCTCAACTAGTTGCAGGACCAATTGAAAGAGCAACTAATTTTCTCCCTCAGTTTTATAAAAAACGATCATTTGACTATTCAAAAGCCGTTGACGGAATGCGGCAAATACTTTGGGGATTATTCAAGAAAACTGTAATTGCAGATAATTGTGCAGTTTATGCAAACTTATTTTTTAATAATTATGAAGATTATAGTGGTAGCACATTGGTTTTGGGCGCTTTTTTTTTCACTTTTCAAATTTATGGCGATTTTTCTGGTTACTCTGATATTGCCATTGGAACATCACGACTTTTCGGTTTTGAAATTATGAGAAATTTTAACTTTCCCTATTTTTCCAGAGATATTGCTGAATTTTGGAGAAGATGGCACATTTCTCTTTCAACTTGGTTTCGTGATTATTTATACATTCCATTAGGTGGTAGTCGTGGTGGAAATTGGATGAAAGTAAGAAATACCTTTATTATTTTTATTGTAAGTGGCTTCTGGCATGGTGCAAATTGGACTTTTATATTTTGGGGGGCATTGAACGCTATTTACTTTCTACCTCTCTTGTTAACAAACAGTAACAGAAAGAATTTAGACATAGTGGCTCACGGGAGATATATACCTTCATATAAAGAGATTTTTTCTATGTTAGTAACTTTTGGATTAACTGTTTTAGCATGGATTTTTTTTAGAGCTGAAAATGTCGGACATGCTATGAGTTATATTTCAGAAATATTTTCTAGTTCTTTATTTACTATTCCTACGTTCAAAGGGAAAAGGGTTGCTTTATATACTATTTTTTTCATTACTGCTTTTATGCTTGTTGAATGGCTTGGCAGAGAGGGACAATATGCGATTTCAAGAATTGGCATTACTTTTAATAAGTTTTATAGATGGTCATTTTACATTTGTTTAGTGCTTGCAATATACTTTTTTGGTAATTTTTCTGAAAATATTGAGTTTATCTATTTTCAATTTTAATTATTCCTTTAAGGTATCTTATTATGAAAAAATTCTTGCAAAATATTACTTACTTTTTATTCATATTAATCGGCATAAATGTTATACTATGGGTTGCGGCAAAAAAATTGTACTTTGAAAATTATCATGATTATTCATTGAATTATAGTTCATATATAGTATCTGACTCTCATGGATTACCTCTAAAGAATTTTACAGAGAAATACGGAGTGTATAATTTTTCAGGAGGAAGTGACTCATACTTTGATATGAAAAGAAAAATTGTTTTTTTAGCTAACAAAACAGATGTTAAGACAATATTTATCACTGTAGATGATCATACATTAAGTAAGTACAGAGAAAAAACAAATAGCTTGGACAGGTCTCAATTTTTTGTCATGCCTGAAGTTTGTAGTAGTTATTACGAGTATTTTAAATTAAGATATATAAGATTTTATGTTGCATTTTTTCAACCAGGATCAAGGTCAGTTATAAAATATTTTATTACTTCTAAAATGAAAAAACTATTTTCTAGAAACAATCAAAATAATGTAGTTATAAAAAAGAAAACCTGGCCAGACTTTACTGCCGAGGAAAGGCATAATAGATCCAAAAAAAGACTAGAACGTCAATACCCTTCTAATAAAGAATCTTATAAATTACGACAAACACTATTAGACATAATCAACTACTGTAAAGAAAGAAATATAGTATTAATTGGTTTAAAATACCCATTATCATCAGACTATATTAAAGTTTTAGGCAATAAAACATATGGTGCAGATAAAATTTTTAAATACGAAGGATTAAATGTAATTGACTATAAAGACGTATTCGTAAGTCAAAATAAATATTTCAATAATCAAGACCATTTAAATGAAACTGGTGCCCATAAGTTTTTAGAATTACTATTTCTAAAACAAAATAGTACAACACAAATGCGAAACAAAAAAGCTAAAAAAATCATTTCACAAAGGTAAAATCAATGAAAAAAACAAAAGTCCTGTTTGTCTATCCAAATAGAGAAACAATTTTAAGGATTCCAATAGCTGCATCGATATTATGCGCTTCAATAAAAAATGCTGGTCATGAGGTACGAATATTTGACACAACTTTTATCGGTAGTACGTTTAAAACTGATATTCATTATTCAGAAAAAAAAGGGACTGTTAAAAAGTCTAAAATTGATGGTTATATAGGAAAGCTTGATGAGCGACCTATTGATATCATTATTCGTTCTCATTTTAATGAATATTCTCCTGATCTAATTGCTATATCTCTTTTGGAAAGAAATTATTCACAAGCAATGAAAATTATAAAAGAAATAAAAAAAATATCCAATGCTCCTATTTTGGTTGGAGGAATCTTACCTACAATTAGTCCTGACCTTGTTATCAGTATTAAAGAAGTTGACATGATTTGTATAGGGGAAGGAGAAACGGCTATTATTGATATTTGCAATGCCATTGCTGAGAACAAAGAATTCAATAATATACCAAATATTTGGGTAAAAAAAGACAACAAAATTTTTCAAAACAGCTTGAGACCATTAATTGATATGGATTCTGTACCAGAACAAGACTGGGCTCCTTTTGATTCAAGACATCTATATCGTGCATATAAAGGCAAAGTTCACAAAAATGGTACATTTGAATTTGCAAGAGGGTGTTTAAAAGTTTGCTCCTTTTGTGTTGCACCTCAATTGCGGAAGGTTCAAAGTGATATTGGTCATTATCACCGATTTAAATCTTCTGAAAAAATTATTAAAGAAATTATCACTAAAGTTAAGCCATATGATTTGAACCTCATTCATTTTGGTGATACGGACTTTTTGTTTGGTATGAAAAAACAAACATTAGAAACTTTTGTAAAATTATATAAAAAAAATATTGACCTTCCTTTTCTAATCCAAACAAGTGCAGAAACAATCAACGAGGATAAAATGAAACTCTTACAATTGGCTGGTTGTGATAATATTTCCGTTGGAGTTGAAAGTGGAAGTGAAAGGATACGTAAAAATATTATTCATAAATATGTTTCCAGGCAAAAAATTATTGATGCGTTTCAACTTGGTCGAAAATATAAAATTCGTATGACTGCAAATTATATGATGGGGCTTCCCGACGAAACTGAAGAAGATATAATGGAAAGCATTTCTCTAAACAGAGAAATAAATCCACCTGCAATATCTGTATTTTACTTTACACCTTTTATGGGAACAGAACTATATGATCTTTCTCTCAAAAAAGGTTACATTAGTGGATTCAATCCAGACACCAATGTTCATAAAGAAAGTCCTCTTAAAATGCCTCACTTGCCAAAAGAAAAAATAGATCAGTTAATGGAATATTTTATTAAAGATTTCGATAACTATAAAGACGAATACTGAAGATGAATTTATCAATAAAAAAGAGACAACTGTATAAGCAAAATTGCATTGACTATTACAATAACAATGTTGAAAGATATATTTACACTTATGCAAAAGACTATTCTGGGTATCCTGGAAATCAAATAAGATTTGAAATCATAAGGAATTTGGTAAAAAAGAATGCTCCTAAAAAAATTCTTTATATTGGCTGTGGAGCTTGCGTACCGATGTCAAAATTGATGCAGGAATTTGATTGTCTTATTCATGGTATTGATTTCTCACAGAATATGATAGATAGAGGAAAAATCATTTTAAAGGAAAATGGATTTAGCCCGAATTTAATTTACAAAGGCGATATTGAAACATTAGAATCTTTACCGGATGAAAAATACGATTTTGTAATTGCAGCTGGCGTTTTTACACATTTACCTGATGATCAAATTGCCCTGAATAATATTCACTTAAAACTAAACAATGGCGGTACGTTGGCAATAGAATTCAGAAATGAATTATTTTCTTTATTTTCTTTTAACAAATACAGTTACGACTTTTTTTTTAATAAGTTAATTTCAAATATCAATCTACCAGATCTATTTAAAAATAAAACAGAAATATTTTTAAAAAAAGTATTTAACCTTCAAAATGACATCCAGATAATTCCTGATTCTACTCATATTTCCAATGGTTTAATTAAAAAATTCCATAATCCTCTGACCATCAGAAAGATACTCGAAGATAATGGATTCACACTAAATAATAATTTTTTTTATCATTATCACGCATTACCAACTAGTTTTGAAAATTTTAATCAAAAGATTTTCAATAATATTAGTATTGAATATGAAGATCCCACTAGCTGGAAAGGCCATTTTATGGCTTCTGCTTTTGTAGCTGAAGCAACAAAAAAAAGTTTATAGGAAATAGGAATTCCAGGGAATGTGAAATTATGGCAAAAATTACATTTGTTATTGAGAGATTAAATTTTTTTAAAAATGTTGGTGGTGTCATAGATCAAGCCTTGAAACGCGGACACAAAGTCAATATACTTTATGACCAGACTAAAAAAGATCTAAAAATCAAAGGCCTACAAGCAGCATCGCCAAAATTATTTCCAAAGTTTCTACATGGTACTCCAAATGTTAAACCATTTAGCGGAATTGAAAATTTAAGCGATTGTGCAAAAACTTTGTCAGATGTCGTTGTTCTTCATTGCGGGGCTGTTTCAGATTATGAACAATACTTGGATAAACCTAAAACATATCCTTTTCAATATCAATCAATAAGAAAATCTTCAATTCCAGTGGTCTCATTATATTCTCATTTTTATGATAACTGCTTACTACAATTGAATGCATATTCTTCTGTTGATTTGACATGCCTTTTGAGCGAGTATTCTGTCAAATTGCATAAACAAGTTTTGCTGAAAAATTGTAATTATGAAAAAAAAAAAAGAAGTGAATATAAAAAAGAAATCGAACAAGTGATGAATAATAATACTGTTGTTACAGGTTCTGCACTATTTGACCTTTTTGACGACTTCTATCATAAACATTCTCATAACAATACAAAACAAAATATTATTCTTTTTCATCCCAAATTTATGTACAGGGATTGTTTTATGGATATTTTTGGAAGATATAATTCAAGGTTGCTTTCCGCCGCAATTTCTTTATTTTATTATAAAGGAAAATATTTTTTTAGAACTCCTACATATCCTCAATATAAAAAAATTATCAAACAAATTGATAAAATATCCAAGAAAAATCAATATAATATTATTACAAAATCACGACCAAAACATGGAAAACAGCATGAAAAATTCTTAAAAACAATATCTCATCAATACTTAACAGGCGAGAATGATAAATTCTATCCCGAGTATACCAGTATGCAAATACTTGAAAATGCAAAATTATGTGTCCACATTAGAACTAGCTCGGTAATTGAATCTGTCATAGCGGGCATTCCGTCGATTCACATTCAAATTCCAATGGATAATTCAAGCAAAAGATATTCGGAACATTATCGTAACTTTCTAAGTCTATTTAGGTCTTGTAAACCAGATACAATATTTAACTACCAGGGGTGCGTATGGAATATTCCATGGGAAAATTCATTAGCATTTTTCGATCAATTTGATTCAAAAGCAATAGAACAAGATCCAGAAAGACGTGCCAGATATATCAGATATTACTGTGGTGTTGAGAACGAAAGTGCGAGTAAAAGACAAATGGATGCAATAGAAAAGCTCATAAAATGAAACTTATACAAAATATTTACTACAGAATTAGTTCAAATGTTATTATAGCAGCATTGAGCTTCATCGCTTCTGTTGTAGTTATTAGAACTTTTGGTGCTGAAATAGTTGTAACGATAGCATACTATATGGGTATATTTGGTGTGATAACATGTATTTGCGAT
>Ga0272440_1003921_pt1 | contig 10890 bp, 20 predicted proteins | sample SSMMMBAug17_FD_192440 | JGI IMG/M metagenome (GOLD analysis project Ga0272440, IMG submission 192440) | Marine sediment archaeal communities from Little Sippewissett salt marsh, Falmouth, MA, United States - SSM-MMB-Aug17 | ecosystem: Environmental > Aquatic > Marine > Wetlands > Sediment ... | reverse complement strand
AAACGATTTAAGCTCGTTTATATCTGATTGAATTTCTTCCTGAGTCTGCCCTGTAATGCGTTTTGCAAAAGTTTGCGGCAGCCCCGCATTATAAAGCTCGTCTTTTATCAGATATTGTCGCTCTTTTTCAGCTGTTTGACGTTCTATCTCTTCATATCTTTGTTTGGCGTTTTCAAGCAGCTTTTGAGCTTTCTCCTCTTCGGTTAATTTTTCAAGTTCTAGAGTTTCGTTTGCTTTGGTTAATTCTGATATGCGCTTGTCTCTTCCTGAAACTTCTGCCTTGAACCGTTTCTCAAGCTCTGTAAATCTTTTTTCTAAATCTGCTGCCCGATCTTCCTGTTGTGGCTGATCCTGCGGTTTTAGTTCCTGACCTTCCGTTGGCTGGTCTTGAACAATTGTTTCTTCTGACATTGTTTGTCTCCTATAAAGTAATTATTTAATATAGATTTGTCAAGAAATAATTTTCCCCGACTTATTATATTTAAGATTATTGTCATCCATCCATTGCTTGAATGACTTATATTTAAATACTTCGTTTTCTCCTGTAACTGGATTCCTGCCGCGTCTAATTTCTGGTGATTGACCGTCTATAACATCTATTGTCATGCATCGACACAGAATATTATTTCCAGCATCTTGAAAAGCTCCTGGCCGCATTACATCGCCTGCACTCGATTTAAATGGCTTGTCAATAGGTTGTATCTGTCCATCTAATGCTCCATGAACAGGTCTTGTCCTTGTGTCCAATGTAGAAGACCACATCTTTTCAATATCTATACCCATTGCTTCTGCGTTTTTCTGTGCCGCATAAGCTGCATCGTTTAAAGCTCTATTAGTCTCTGTTCTTATAATCCGTACTGAATTTGCCATTGCGCCGCTTGCATTGACTTTGCCGTCTGTTATTAAGTAGCTGCCGATTATTTCTCTAATTGACTTGGCTGTCTTATTTACACCATAGCCATTTAGTAAACCTTGTTCAATAGCTGTTTGTATTTTGTTTAATTCAACACGCTTATGCTCTAATAGTAATTGAGTTAATGTATAAGGCGGCTTGTAATTAGCGGGTGATCCGAATAGCTTATTTTTATTAGATTTTAATATTTCTTTCCACGCTTTACGGGACCCTGTAACCGATAATTCAATAATGCTTTCCGGAAGTACAGAAAATGAATACTCACTCAACCACAAATTAGCGTATGTTTGCCGATAGTAATTATTAGATAGCGCAATTGTAGAAGCGTCGATTATACTTGACTTTGATAAATTAGCAGCTTTACTATATCGCTCTACTATTTCAAGATACAACTTTTCAAGCCTATTATGTTTAAGCATTTCATTGTAATAATTTTTTTTAGGTATGCCAGCGAGGTATTTAGCGTATTGGTCTTTTATCTTTTGTTCGATGTCTTTTAAAGCTTGTTTGTATGCAGCTATAATGCGCTTTTCAAATGCAAGAGCTTCTTTTTCTGAAAGGTCGTACCCGATTTCTTTAAAAGATTTAAAACTCATTCTTGCTCTTCTTCATCCTCTTCAGTTCTCATGTTATTTTCAAACATCTGCATATTAGATTCTTTCTCTGCGTCAAGGCGTTCTTTTTCCGCTTGCACATCTTCGCCAAGCATTTCAAGTTTTCTTTCAGTACTTAATATTGTTAGCTGATTTAATACTGGTGCTAAATCTAAGAAATTATCAGGCATTTCACGGTTAAATATTATTTTAATATCGCCCGGTTCAATTCCCTTAGCTTTGTTCATCAATTCAGCTATTAAGTTTATTCTTTTTCTGAATCCTTTCACAATTACTTTTTCTATACGCTTTGAGTAAGTCATCATATCAAATAGTCGAACCCTCAAAGCTCTTGCGCTTGCCTCGTTGCTGCCTGTGCTATCTGAAAACCAGTCTACAGTGTGACTATGTTTGTGTATTTCTTTTATAAATAGCTCTGAAACATAGCGCCTAAATTCAGGGCTCATGTCTTTTGTTATGTACTCTGCAATATCTTCTTTTGCCAATCCTCCAATTACTTTAAGCTGGTCAAGATGCTTTATGTCGTCATCTTCAAGCTGCAAGCTCAATTTTAATATAGCATCTGCAAGCTTTTGAATATCGTTTGTGTTTCCTGTTACAAGTGCATCAAGTGCGTCAATGTAATTAAGTATTTGATGAAACGGCGATCTGTTTTGTACTATTTCAGCACGGTAAACAACAACAGGACATTCAGAAAAGAAAAGCGGTCTTGATTGTTCACGCTCTTTAATCTCTCCGTTTTTCATGTAGTAATATTGCCACTCATCCGCATAAATAACGTCAATATTGTAATCATAATCTTTATTTGTGCTGCTTGTGATTCTTAAAGCGCAAAACAAATCAGGTTCTATATTGTTGTTATAAACTAAGCACATTTGCCGTGGATCAATCGAAGTGAACTTAATTTGTGGCGATGTTTTACCGTCTCCTGTAGTATAAACAATCTCAATACCCTTATTAAAAGCCAAAGCATTGATTGTGCTTTTCATGTCTTTAACATCGGTATCGTTAATATCTAATAAAGTATTAAGCTCGTCAATAAACTGCTCTTGACTTGCTTCGTCTGTTTCATAGCTTATATTTGACGACATAAAGCCCGACATAGTATCGACAACAGTTTTATAATACGCCGTCGGTGTAAATTCGTTCGGTGTTACGTCTTTTCTATGCCTATCGTTTACTTTGTGTTTTAATCTGCTATTTTCGACATCGTAATAATTATTATAATGCTGAAGCTGTCTAAATTCAGCAGATTGCAAATAATAGCTAACTATTTCTTCAATGTCAATTTTTTCGAGCTTTTCAAGCTTTTCCCAAATAATATAATTGTCATCGCTTAATTTCTGTTTATTGTAAAACATTCTTAATACCTCGTTATTTTAACTTTACGACCATAATCTTCCAAGCTATACCGTAAAGCATCTATAATATGATTATGCTTATCTTCTGGAACTGGCATTATTTCGTCAGTCAATCTATTACGTTTATACTTATAGTTAATAAATTCGTCAATTGTGTTTTTACATCTTGGGTGAATTATTATTTTTTTAAATCCTTTTATTTTCTCTATTCCGTCTTCAATACTACCCTTGCCTTTTTTAGCTGGTCTAATATTAAATCCGTTTTTCTGCCTCAAATGACTTATCATCTCAGGTCTTGCATTATCAGCTTTTGACAACCATGTGTTTATCGTTGGAATTGAATTGCACAAAAATTCTGCCGTCTCTGTTATTTCTACACCAACCCTATAAGCCTCACGATCTATGTATAAATAATCATCTTTTACATAACTTCTTATACCAGCAAGTGCATCAACTGAAAAACCCCAATCTATGCCATGAAAAAACTCAGCATCTTCTGAAGTTTCAAAGTCATCAACTTTCCATTTCCCGTAGAATATCTGGTCTTCGCTATGTTGTATCGGTTCGCCTTCCCATGTATGCAAATACTTTTCATAATTGTATTTTTTATCATATTCCATATCAGAAATCAAAGGTTCACTAAACCATGGATTATCGTAATAATTTACTTTACATACCACAGTATCTGATCTTTGGGGCAATACATAATCTGCGTATACAGGATCAGTTTCATTTTCGACATTAAATGTAAATGCTATTTTACTGTTTGGCTCTCTAATTGTTGGGGTTAGTATCTCTAAAGATCTGCGGCTTACAAATTGCGCCTCTTCTATCCATGCAATAGATATTTTGTTTAAACTTTTTATCGACCCAACACTTTCCTTTTTGAGTCCTTTAAATAGAAACTCAGTACCATTACTATGCTTTATATACTTTTCAGTAACTTTATATCCTGGTATTTTCTCAGCTTCTATGGTATCACTTAATAAACTATGCACAGAGTCAGCTATACTATTCTGAAACTCTCTGCCACATAATATACGATGTTTTCTTTGCGAACCTTCATACAAAAGTATACGCGCTAAAGATTCTGACTTTGCACCACCCCTTCCGCCGTATAAAGCTAAAAACCTTGTCCACTTTGTAGCGGCATCATGTATTTTTTCAGGAATCTTTATTTTCTGCATTTACACCAATCAAGCTAAATGTATTTGATACTTCACCTGAATGCTCAATTTTTTGGCTATCTGTATAACCCAAATTCTTTAAATGGAATATCGATACGGCAGCAGGTATATTCCCTTCAAGACCACCTTCTGCTATAATTTTTGTTATTATTGTTCTCGCTCTTTTAATAGTGTAAGAATATTCTTTATCATATCCTTCATAGTCATATAATGACTGTCTACTTGCAAACCCGAGATGTAATGCTAATCCTTCGTGCGTTGGTGGATTAAGTTTAAATACAGGTATTCCGTTTCTATCGAATACTTGCTTGTCTTCTCCGTTTTCATCTTTATACGTCATTGGAGTAGGTACGCATTTATCAAAGTATTCATCAATAGCCACTTGCATTTCTTCGGGCGTTTTATATTTTCGTGGTCTTCCTTTGTTTTCACTCATACATGTAAAATATACAAAGTTGTAATTATTGTCAACAAAAAAATAGCCACGAAGGGCTTAGAGAGGTTAAGTTTATGAAAAAGTTATTCAACTCCATAATAGAATTTTAAGTCTTCTTCGCCTACTTCATTGAGTACAGTTTTAAGGAATTTATTGGAAAGGCAATAAGCATTTTCACCAATAAAATGGTAATGGTCAAACATATCAAAATTATTATTTTTTACAGAATAATTGATATAAAATTTAGGTTGTTTTGAATCATTCCAATCAATCTCTTCGCCGTCATTTAGATTAAGCGCAATGTCTTTTATTTGCTGCTCAATTAAAAGCCGTCTTTTATAGTCTCTGGCTTCTTGCTCAGTCTTGAAATAATTACCTGTATTATATCGGTAATCATCGCCATATTGCCTTCTATCAAAATATGATAAGTCATCGCCATTAGAAGTTATAGAATAATAATCGCTACATTTTTTAGCTCGCCACCGAATAACAGGCTTTTCTTCTTCAACTTGCTTTTTCAATTCAGCAATCTGCTTTTCAATTTCTTCAATTCTTTCTATTATTGCCACTATAATCCTACAAATGTAAATTCTATATAATACCATAAGAAATCTATTGTTATAAGTGAATAATTATATTTCTTACTATAACCTTCTTTCAAATACTTAAACCCAAAAGATAGCATTATTAGATTTAATTCATTTTTTTTATTTTCTTTCTTGTAATTCCCAAATTTTATTCTCATTTTCATTCTCCTAAATGAATAATAATACAGTCTTTACAAAAAATATTATGTACGGAACAATAAAGCACATAATAATAAATGTTTCTTGCTCCCGTGTCATATTCTGCTAATCCATATTGATGCTATTATTGATGCTAATACTCCAACTATAAAGCCGAATAGTATTGATATTAGTATAAGTATATATGTCATTTTAATAGCTCCTTTAAAATGTATAATAATACAACTATATTTCCTATCCACAAAACAAATCTTGCAATTTTTTGAAATTTATAAATTTTCCCAGTTTGCATTCTAAGTTGATCTATATTTTTGCTTTTGCATTTCGGACATTTCATTTTAATATCTCCTTACCAAAATATTTCATGCCCTTTGAGCCCTGTACCGTTCACGCTTCTATGCGTATAATCTTCAGCTAATACATATATATCGTCATTTTGCGATATTTCAAATACTTTGTTTGAATGTTTTATAAACAGCCTATTATCGTATTTGCGTGGCGTTTTGTTTATATATCTATCGCCGATCCTCATTGTAATCTGACCTTTATCTTTATCAGCTCTATTTTTCATTATTTCTTTTCTGTTCATTGATTTTCCTTTTTGTCATTAAACAGCATAAACATAACTTGTTCTCATCTGATTCATCGTTGAACCTATGACTACAAACAGCGCATCTATAACTCATTTATATACTCCATAAAATTGTCTTTAAAATCATTATATTCATGATTTTCAATTGTCAAGAATTTTCTAAAAAAGTTCTTTTGACTTAAATCAATTCTAAATATAATTCCTGTTTTCCACCATCTTCTCTGCTCGTTTCCGATTTTCACAACTTCGCCACCGTCAACAAAATTAAATGGTATTTTTGTAACTGTGTCATTGTTATTAACTATAGTGTATAGTTTAGCATTTTTAATTTTCTTTAAGATTCTGTCAGCTCTATAATTTATGCTTTTTGCGCCTTCCATAGAAACGCCTCTAACATATTTATATTTATATCTATCCGCCATAATACAAGTCAAGACTTTAACAATTCCACCGCCCATAGAATAACCAGATATAATGACGCTGTTAAAACATAATCCTTCTATCTCTGCGATTATTCGTACTGCTGCAATAAAATACCCTTTATGAAACCGACCGATTTTAGTATTAACACTATTGGCATAAAAATTAGTTTCGTAGTCAAGCATTTCATTTGAAGGCTCAACCCAAATATGCAAAGTGTTTGATATTAACTCATAATATACGTCAGCACCTGTAATATTGTCTCGATAATAATTATCAAGCATTCGACCTTTTTTTATTTGCTCATAGGCATAAATAAATAAATCTTTTCTTGTCATTATATCACCTTTAATCTTTCCACGCTTTTAATATCGCAATTATCACACGCCATATCGCTTGGATTAACTGAAACATGATACAAAGTGCATGTATGACCGCCGTATGTTTTTTTACGATAATTATTACAATCTCTACACATGTAATTAGATTTAGTACGTTTTATTATTGCCGTGTTGCCTTCTATTTTAGTGTTTATCATGCCTCTTTATAACTCCTGTTTAATATTTTACCCCAAGTTCTCTTACGTGCAGAATCTATATGTAATCCCCATGAGTAAAACCCAACTCCGCCAGGCAATATATTTACCTTAATAGCTTTTGTTGCTAAACGGTGCTGTTTCCACATTGACAAGCCAGCAAGATGAAAGTCCATCGCTCGACCTTTTAGGTGTAAAGATTTAGGGCTTGCACCTTGACTCAAAAACTTGCGATTATGGTCAACACATCTATTAACACAATGAACAACCATCGGAACTTCTTTTCCAGTTTCATTTTTTACAAACTCCCTGAAGTTCTCAGCTATTTCATAAAGTGCTTTGTCTTGTAATGCCTGTCCACAACCGCAATGACATTTTATTTCGTCTAAACTAAAGTGTTTGCTTACGTTCATTTATTTATCCTTTACTTGTTATATGCTTCAATCTCTACTTGTGTCAATTCATATACTGCCATTTGACCGTCTTCACCTTTGAATACGATTGTTTGTTCTTTAAGTTCAATCTCTACAGCTCTGTATTCAACTGATATAATTATTAGCATTTCTGAATCAACAAGTTTTGCTTTCTGTTTTGTGCCGTCTACAATTGCTGTATTAAATACATGCCATCTGTCGCTTGTGATTTTAGCAACATAGTAATACTTGCCGTTTTTCTCTTGAATCTTTCCTTCTAAGCCCATTCCAAAAATTGAGCTTGTAACTAATACGAATGCTACTGTTAAAATTATTTTTTTCATTTATTTCTCCTTTGTTTTAAATCTTTCTGCTATTTCTTTTGACATCTCTGTCAATTCAATCAAATCTTCAGTATCTATATTTAATTCTTTTTCGTCATTCTTAAATTCAACATAATCAGACCATACAGTAAACTCACATACTTTATAAGACTCTTCATCTTCTTCAAACCATATTATTCCATCAAAATATCTTTTATCTTTTTTTGTTATCTGTATCATTTTTTATTATCCTGCTTTCTTAATTTCTATATATAATATAATACTTGTTGTTTTGTTTGTCAACTCTTTTTTATATTAAATCGTGTTTTTTTGCAATTTTTTTTACTAATTCTTTTGCTTTTTCTGGATTGTATAAAATATTAAAATAGTCGTTGCAGTCCTTACATGATGCAGCTAAATTGTCTGGATCATGTATAAATAATATTTCAATTTCTGTTTGTGGCATATATATGTCTAGAACATCCATTAAATAGTTTTGTACCCATCGTATGCCAGTTTTGCCTTTAGATATTCTATGAGCTACTTCGGTTGCAGGCTCACCGCAACGCCTACAAGTCCAGTTATCACGGTCTAATATATCAATACATTTTTGTCTTATTTCTTCATTCATAATTTATCCTTATTTGGATGTTAGACGCAATAACATGCGCCTTTAAGTTGTTAGCGGACATTACCGCTTTTTTCTTTTTTGTTTAATAATATTTTCGTGCCTATTAAACAAAACGCAACCGTTTTTATTAACTAACTGTAAAAACATAAATTTACCGTCATTGTCCATTTTACTATATGCTACTGTCATGTGATCCGTTAGCCAGTAGTTCGGACAGGTTAACATATTTTCATTATTGTGTATTTTACAAACCTTACATTGTTCTTGCATCTTTTCTATGTAAAGGTTTATATCCTTTTCTTTAATCGGTTCAAAGTACGACATTATATTCTCCTTTTTTTGTAAAAAGCGGTAACGATCCGCTAACAACGCAAAGACTAAATTAAAACTTCGTCTTTGCTGATTAGTTAGGCGAAAGTGCCTATAATCCTAACTTCTCAGCTATTTCTAAAACTTTATTATTTTATTTCTCTACACTCTTTTACTTGTCTTGATGATCTTTCTACTACTGGCTTTATTTCTCCATATCCTTCTGGATTTTCTTCTAACATGTTTAATGTGCTGTTTGCTTCTGCCATTGTTACAAGTAATAAATCTTTAATATCAAAATCATCTTTTTTCTTGTTTTTATCAATCCCGACATTTACTTTCACCGCATAAGTTAATTGAATAAATTCATGCTTTTTTTCTATACCTCTATTACTCAATACAGATGTAAAATAATTTCTTGCTGTTTTGCTTTTTAATCTTATTTCTTGCTTTTCTATTTTTTTCTTTGCTTCTTCGGTCAATTCACCTTTCAATATTTTTACTGCCCATTTCTGAAATGGCAATGCTTTCGGTCTATTAGATTTCATACAAAAAGCTATTACATGATCTAAATTAAAAAATGTTGATTCTTGTTTGCCACCTTTTGAAGCCACTACCAATTTGGTAGTACCTTCATATAATTCTGGATTTCTTTTAATTGTATTTTGTATTTGAACTGATGGATTCTTATAACCTAATACTTTTGCAACATCTAATGCATTAACCCATCTCTCTCCAGTTTCTATATTTTCAACTGTTCTTAAATCAATTTCACCAAACATTTCAATAATCTCTTTCATAAATACCTCTATACTTAAAATACTAAATATATATAGATTGTCAACTATATTTTTTTATTTTTATTACGCTTTTCTCGCCATCCATTCCAGCACATCAACCAAATTTTTATCAGTTAGCACAAAATAATAAAACTTGTCATTGTTACGCTCAACACGTTCAAGCATTGATTTATATTCAATCTGCTTATTGCTTAATCTATCAGCGCCGAGCTTGACTTCGATAAATACAATCAAGCCACGCTTTGGATTGATTGCAACGTGGTCAACAAAACCCCTAAATCCGCCGTGCAATTTTCGGTTAGAGTTAAATGTCTTTATATCCCAACCTGGCACTTTATTAAGTGAATCTGTAACCTGTTTCTTTGTCATCGATTAAGCAGCTCTGGATTTTCATATATGTTTCCGATTACTTCATAATGGCTACTATGATGTTTTTGTATTAAAAAATATGACTCAGGTATAAACATAAATCTACAGTAATTATTATCAAATATAATTTTATGTATCTTATATTCATTATCATCAACATTGACTTTAACAATATCACCCTCATAAATTTCAACGCCATTTTTGTCTTTTAATCCGGTGTATTGCATTATAATTAGAAAAGGTGATTGTTCTTGTAATGATCTTGTCATATTTCCTTCCAAGTGTATTATCATTTCAGGCGACAACATTTCTTTTCGTTCTTTATCCCACGAACGAAATTTAATTTCTCTCATTTTTTCACCTCTTGCTTTTCTCTAATATCCAATCTGTCGTATTGCTTTTCTTTATTGTTTACATCAAATAATTTTCTGCTTCTTACCTCTTCCTGCTTGCCTTTATGCATGTTATGAAAATTTGCATAATAACCGACAGTTCTTGTCATAATACTGCATTCAATTCTTTTCATTTCACTACCTCACCTTTAAAAATATTTATTACATCACTTGCTCCAATTTCGCCTTTAAGCTCGTCAATTGATATATTCAGCATATCAGCGAAAATCTTTATCAGCTTATCGAACAATATACACGCTTCTTCATGTTTTAGATTTTCAAATGCTATTGATTTCCGTACAAAGTTCCAGTAAGTAATGTTTCGCTTTTTATCGTGTATCATTCTTGATTTTTCCATGTCGATGTGTTTTGCGATTATACAAGCTTGAAGCATAGCGTGTTCAGCGTTTTGGATATATTCATCTGTTGTATTTTCTGCAACTAAAGAAGCACATTTCCATATAAAATTATTCTGCTCGATTGAACGTCTGTCAACAATTTTTATATTGCACTCGACTATTTCGCCGACTCCGATTTTCTTCTGCTTTTTAAGTTCGTGTTCTGAGTGTACTATAAAGCGCCCTTCTGATTGTTTTATTAAATTTATTTTCATTTGTCAATCCTTTTTCTATATCTCTCACGATCTTTAGCAGAATATTTCTCATAGTTTTTTTGATAACGCTCTTTATTTTTCCTATTTATCACCTCTCTATTATGAAAATTATAAATAGTCTTTTCAGCGTTTCGACACGCCTTACATTTAGCATGTCTATAATAATATGTTTGACCTTCGTATTTTCTGCTCGTTTTGTGGAACTCTTCAATGTCTTTTTCTATACCGCATTTAGT
>Ga0272440_1003920_pt1 | contig 10894 bp, 6 predicted proteins | sample SSMMMBAug17_FD_192440 | JGI IMG/M metagenome (GOLD analysis project Ga0272440, IMG submission 192440) | Marine sediment archaeal communities from Little Sippewissett salt marsh, Falmouth, MA, United States - SSM-MMB-Aug17 | ecosystem: Environmental > Aquatic > Marine > Wetlands > Sediment ... | reverse complement strand
TCGGCAATATATGATTGATCATTTTCAGATATCGCCAGAGCGTTTAGATGCCATTGGTTATGGGGAATCTCGTCCCATTGCCGATAATAAGACCCTTAGTGGTAGAAAAAGAAATCGAAGAGCCACTGCAATTATTAAAGCTGTTGAAGTTAAGAATAAAGCACAATAAATTCATTAATATTTTTTTTTAATATTTTAATCATTAGGAGCCAATAAAAATGATACAAACAAAATTTATGAAATATTTTATGGTGATATTAATCTGTTTCACCTGTTCATGTTCACAATCACCATCCAGTAATAACTCACAAACCGGTCAGGTCGCAGGAAAGATTGTTTGGAACACCAACAGTGCTGTTGAATTGGATGGTATTCAAATTCGTGCTTATCAATTTAAATCAAATCAATGGCAAAACAATCCACCTGTTAATTCGACCTTCTTAAAAAAAGATGGTTCATATGATATGCATTTGCCAGATGGTGAATACATCTTTTCACTGTTTATCAATAATCAAAATGGACCAGAATTTTATTATACGATTTCTGATCGAATGCCCTGTAAAAATTATGAGGTACGTTTACGAAATATTGAAAATGATGAGATTGTTTCAAGTATAGACCTTGTTTGTAACCCTGAGACTGTTAGAATTCATAACAATGAACTGACGTCACAAGTCAATTTTGATATTCAAAATACAGGCGATATCATTGGACAAATCACCAATCCTGAAGGAACACCGCTTTCCAGAGTTACAATTACTGTTTTGTATGAAGGCGATCAGTATGCTCAAACTACAACTGATGAAAAAGGCAAGTACACCATATGCTGTTTACCAGAAGGTGATTATCACATACTGGCTGAAGCGAATAATATGAAATATGTCAGTAAGTATTTTAACCGTGCGAATTATATTCAAGATGCGAGTGACATTTCTGTTGTTGCTGAAAATCCAAGTGATCATACAGATATTCAATTGTCAATAGGTGGACGTATTACAGGCAAAATTTTTGATCATGATCATTTACAGCCTGTTTCAAATATTGTGGTAACTGCTTTTGATCGGTCTCTGAATAGAAAGGCCGGTAGATCTATTCCTTCTGATACTGAAGGTAATTACACTATTTATGGCTTACCACCGGCAGAATATGTGCTTCATGCCGATGCGTACAATACTGAATATGTTTCTTGCTTTTATAAATCATCAGACTCAATCAATGATGCCAATACATTGGATCTTTCCACTGGCGGCAACCTATATGATAAAGATTTTGATTTAAAGCAGCCCGGGACTATCATAGCTACTCTTGTTGAAGATGACACCCATAATCCTATTGAAGATGATCGTATTTATGCAAAAATTTATAGTGCTTCAACTGACGAATTGATCAAAATGGTGTCATCTGAGAGAGGTGTTATAAAAGCAGATAAATTGTTTGCAGGAAAGTATAAATTTGAAATTATCACTGATGGTACTCGTTTTGCCCCGGTTATTTATTCACACAGAAAAACATTGGAAGATGCATGGAAAGTTCAAATTTTTAATGGACAAACAAAAGATGATTTGCTCTTTGAATTGCATACGGGTGGTAGTATCTCCGGACGTGTAGTTGAAGAACAAAATGGGACTGTTCTTTATGATTATACTGTCAGAGGTGTTTCTAAAATTAATCCCATGTGGATTTGTGAAACCAAAACAAATGTTGATGGCGAATATACACTTAAAGGCTTAATTGAAGATTCATATATTGTTCAGGTGCTTACAGGTGATATGTCTTATATATCCGAATATTATCAAAATCAATATGCACAACAAAATGCTGTTCCCATTGATGTGCAATATAACCTTACACAACCTGATATTAATTTTTCTTTGGAAAAAGGAGGAACCATATATGGTGATGTTACCTGTAACCAAACAGGTAATCCTGTTTCAGGAATCACCATATATGCAACCAATACTATAGGATATACATATTCTGCTCAGACAAACCTTCAAGGTACATACGTTATTTATGGAATTCCAACGGGTTTTCAGTATTCACTTTATGCTGATGCCAGTGGAACCGAATATCTATCTGAATATTATCCAGACAAACTGCTTGAAAATGAAGCAGTTCCCATTCGTGTTGATGATCTTGTTACAGGTGTAAATATCGATTTCAGCCTTTCAAAAAAACCAGAAGTTTCTGGTACGATTACATGTCCATCATACCACAAGCTTACCTATTGCCTGGACAATTTATTTCCAGGTAACTTTGTTATTGAAATATGGGACAATACAGAAATCAATAATCCAATCAAAACATCTGCTGAATTCGATTTATCCCCGAATCAACTGTTGGATGATATGGATTTTGATTTATAGGAAATTACGTATATGTCCTATTCAAAATTGATGCATTATAAGCCTTATACCTCTGAATGGAATGGTTCCATTCAAACTATTGATAAAGGTCAATGGAATAAACTGGCTCTACCATTAAAAAATCCATTTATGGAGTGGGAATGGCTCTATTCTCTGGAATCATCAAAAAGCGCCAGCCCTGAAAAAGGGTGGCAACCCAACCATTTAACGCTGTTTGAAAATAATCGTATGATTGCCGCTGCACCGCTATATCTCAAAATGAACAGTGCGGGTGAATATATTTACGATTTAGACTGGCTTCAACTTTCAAAAAAGATTAAGACTCCATATTACCCCAAAATGGTCGGTATGACCCCTCTAACCCCTGTTCCTGGATATCGATTTTTAATTGATCCTGAATATGATGAAATGATGACCACACGTATTATGGTCAACCTGATTAATCAATACTGCAAGCAGCATAAAATTTCCGGATGCAATTTCTTATTTGTTGATGATACATGGATTTCTGTTATGCAGCATATGAGCTTTGTTGAGTGGAAACATTATACCTTTCAATGGCGTAATAATGGTTATCAATCCTTTGATGATTATTTACGTTCATTTAATGCCAATCAAAGAAAGAATATTAAAAGAGAAAGAAAGGAACTGCACAAACAACACATTGAGCTCAACATATACCACGATGATGATATTCCATCTGTTTTTTATTCAAAACTGGCTGATTTATATATAAAAAACACTGATCGTTATGATCCTTCTGGAAACAGATACCTGACATCCAGTTTTTTTGATCTGTTACAAAGCCATTATAATCATAGAAGTATGTTTATTTCAGCCTGTTCAACAAGCCGGTCAGAAGAACCGCTGGCCCTGGCATATTTTGTATACAAAGATAAAATATTATATGGACGTTATTGGGGCACAGACTTTGATATTCCTTTTCTTCATTTTAATGTGTGTTATTATGCTGGAATCGAATGGGCCATTGAAAATAATTTTCAGGGATTTGATCCAGGAGCCGGGGGGGCTCATAAACCTCGGCGTGGATTTTCAGCAAAACCTGTACATAGCCTGCACTATTTTTATGATTGGCGTCTTCAATTTTTATTGGTCAAACATATTGATGAAATAAATTCACTTGAACAGCAGGAAATTAATATGCTTAATGCGAATCTACCATTCATTGCTTAAAAAAGGAATCTGATTAATGATACATACTCATTCAGACGAGCATTCCATTCTTCTTGTAGATGATCAACCAGAAAATTTGCAACCTATTGTTTACTTTTTGGAAAGTCATCATTATAAAATTTACATTTCAATGAGTGGTGAAGGCGCATTGGAAATTCTTCAGCATATTATTCCTGATATCATTTTACTTGATATCCTCATGCCTGGTATTGATGGTTTTGAAACCTGCCGACGAATTAAAGAAAAGCCTGAATGGACTGATATTCCTGTTCTATTTATGTCAGCAGTTACAGATACACCCAATAAGGTTAAAGGCTTTGAAGTTGGATGTCAGGATTATATCACGAAACCAATCCAATATGAGGAATTACTGGCAAGGGTTAGAACGCATATTAAACTCAGACAAATGCAAAAGGAAATGCTCAAATATGAAAAGCTTCAATCTTTAGGTGTTCTTGCCGGTGGCATTGCTCATGATTTTAACAATATATTGTCAATTATACTTGGTAATATTCAATTGCTTAAAGAAGATGCCTCAAATAAACTCTTGATTCAATCTACAGAAAAGGCTGTGATGCGTGCAGCCAATTTATCGAAAAGTTTAATTACGTTTTCAAAAGGAGGCTCCCCATTTAAAAATTCCGGAAATATTGAAGCAGTCATAAAAAAATCTTTGAATTTTGTTCTTGATACATCACATTCAACTTATGAGATAACTTTTGATGGTGACATTGCGAATGTAAATTTTGATGAGCAACAAATTCAGCAGGTTTTTAATCAGATCATATTGAATGCAGATCAGGCAATGAATCATAATGGAAAAATTGACATTAAAATCAATACTTATTTTGTTGAAGGAAAAGAAAGTTTTTTTCTGAAAAAAGGACTATATCTTCACATTGCCATTTCTGATACTGGATATGGCATCAAGCATGAAGACGTTGCAAAAATTTTTGATCCTTATTTTTCTACTCAGGAAAGAGGGGCTCAAAAGGGAATGGGACTTGGACTTGCTATTGCCCATTCTATTATCTCACAGCATAATGGCGCTATTGATGTTGAATCGACTCTCAAGAAAGGAAGCACATTTCATATCTATTTACCAGCTTCAGAAACAGATGTGATTCAGCCCAAAAATCAACCCGCCAGAACAAAGACTAAAGCGCATTCCATTGCTTCTCATAAAAAAAATGTGCTTATTATGGATGATGAAATTGATATTTGTACACTGGTTAAAACAGTTTTGGAGCGTGATGGCTATCATGTTGATTTTGCAAGTGATGGCGAAGTGGCTGTCCAAAAATACCTGGAAAGATATCAAAAGAATGATCCTTATGCCGCTGTTATTCTAGATCTAACCATCAAGCATGCTATGGGAGGTAAGAAAGCAATGAAAAAACTTCTTTCAATAGATCCAAATGTTGTCGCTATTATTTCAAGCGGATATTCTTCTGATCCAACGCTTGCAAATTATCAAGATTATGGATTCAAGGATGTTTTGGTCAAGCCTTATCATATGCACGAGCTTAAAGAAACATTGAAACATGTAATTCAATAAAGGGCATATTGTGAACGACATTCAATCCACGATAACAAATGATCATCATCAATACAGTTCATCCAATGAAACCATTACCATTTCAATGCCCAGAGTTCAATTGGCGCACGAATTATTAACGCCATTAAATGCCATATTAGGATTTACTCAAGTATTAAATTCAGAAAAAAAATCATTACAACCTTCTCAAAGAGAGGCTGTTCAAGCCATACATCAGGCAGGAGAATTATTGCTCAATCGGATATCATCTTTATTTCAATTTGGTACCAATCAACTGGAACAAAAATTTGATTGCATCAATGATCCATCAGAAACAAATATTACATTAGCCCAAAATATTCATATTTTAATTGTTGATGATGCCACAATAAACAGGCTTGTCATAAAGAATATGCTGTCTATATTTAACAATGTGACGATTGATGAGGCCTTTGATGGAAAAAATGCACTTGAAAAAATGAAGCAAAAACAACCTCATCTGATTTTCATGGATTTATACATGCCTGAAATGGATGGTTATAGGACGACACAAGTTATAAGAGAACGATACGCTGATTATAGGATGATCATTATTGGGATGTCGGCTGATTCATCCTTATTCAATGCAAAAAAAATGAAAACATATGGGTTTGATGAATTTCTTGCAAAACCGATCAAAATGAGGCAACTGAAAAAAATAATCTCAACATACAGTTCATATTTTCAAAAAGAATCAGCGTCAACATCAGAAAACCTTCAATCATTGTCCCATCAAACCAATCTTCCGGATCATAATGCACTTGAAAAATTGATTCGTTTTTCCCGGCAGGGTGCATATTCAGAAATCAATTATTATTTAGAACAGTTGGAAAAAAAATATCCTGAATATCATACGTTTATCTCTCGTATTCGGCAATTGGTAAAATCATTTAATTTTAACAAAATTATTTCGCTGATCAAATCTACTAATCTGTCTGACGAATCCCTTCAACAGGATGAAGCGATGCTGCACGATGAGCAGGATAAACCGACGAAAGAACACAAATAAGAATGGTTCCTGAGGAAATGATGCATAAATCCAACCAATCCAGGCGAATTGGAAGTGTTGTAAAAAAATAAATATCTTTTGGCAACTCAACAAATTGATAATGTTTCAGTAAAAAACATAAACATAAACCCGACAAAATTCCCAAAGCTGTCCCAATAATACCAATCATCAAACCATTAAATACAAAAATGTTTCGAATATTTTTATTTCTGGCCCCCATTGCTTTCAGTATGGCGATATCTTTTGTTTTTTCAATAACCATCATAATTAAAGAACTGGTGATACTGAACCCGGCGACAAGAACAATTAAACTGAAAATAATATACATCACTGCTTTTTGAAGCTTTAATGAAGAAAATAAATTTCTATTCATACGCATCCAATCTCTGGCCCAAAATGAATATCCTAAATTACGCATGAGTTGATTGGCAACAGTTTCAGCTTCAAAAATATGGTTTAATTTAATTTCAATGCCAGAAACAAGATGTTTCATGTCAAAAATGTTTTGTGCATGATCCAGGCGCATAAAGGCAAAATTTTTATCGTATTCAAAAAGTCCAGACGAAAAAACATCCAATACCATTACCTGTTGCATATGGGGTATAATTTTCGACTGATAGCTGCCACTTTTGGGGATAATCATATAAATGATATCTCCTTTAGAAACATTCAATTGAATGGATAATTCATTCCCCAAAACAACACCTGGCATAAAATTGGTATTGGATTGATGAGAATAAAGTTTGTTAATGAGTGAAATTCTAAATGAATCTAATGGTTTGTCGTCAGATTTTGCTATGGCATTAATCATTGCACCTTGAATACCTTTGGACGAACGAAACATAACCTGATGATATATAAAAGGCGTAGCCATTTGGACATCATCCATTTTAGAAATTTGTGTAAGAATCGTTTGATAATCAGGCATCTGTCGAGAATGATGCATTAAAACAACATGCGGTTGAACAGATAAAATTTTTTCCTGAAGCAAATGCTCTGTACCTGTCATGACAGCAATAACTGTAATCAAGGTCATAACCCCAACAGTTACGCCTGCGATGGATAAAAAAGTGATTAAGGCAATAAAAGCCTGTCTGTTTTTGGCTCTTAGATATCGATATCCAATAAACCATTCAAAAGGTAAATTTTTTGTAAGCATAATATTCACTATAATGAACAAGTTTAACAAGCTCTAAGATCTGAAAAAAAGGCGTCGTACGTTAACCAATGAATGAAAATCATAGCACAGAATCTTTTATAAAAAAACAATATTTTATGTTTCAAATAACAGATGATAATGAAAAAAATACATTCTGAAAATTTTTCCAATTCTGTGAATTCTGTGAATTCTGATCCTCGAGGTTTGTTAATCAATTTTTGGTCTTGATCATCGTTTCGTCCACATTGTAGGGGCGAACCTTGTGTTCGCCCTCGAACAATTGTTCGCAAACGTTTTTAGTTCGAGGGCGAACATACCCAAAAATTTATGATCAATTACATACCATGACACATCCGCGCAATAATCTCATCCTGCAATTCTTTACCGATGGTTGTAAAATAAGCATTATAACCCGTTACTCTTACCAATAAATTGGGATAATCCTTTGGATTGGCTTGGGCCTCTTTTAATGTGTCAGCATCCAGCATATTGATTTGAAGCGCTGTGCCTCCATTAATAGCATAGGCTCGAATAAATGATTTAAATTTCTCTTTTTGTTCTTCATGAAATACCATCGATGGATGAAATGTCATGGTATGACTGGCACCACTGGGCAATAGGTTTGAAGCTTCATTAAAACGGGTTATCTCTGGACTGATTGCTCCGGAAATGACTTTTCCGACTGAATTGGTATTGGCTGTAGGTCCATTGATATCTGCACCATTTGATGGGCATATGGCATTGGATAAAAATTGGCCTTTTTGACGACCATCTGGGCCGGCAGCAAGAATGTAACCATCAGCAACCCAATAATTCCAGCTCAGCATGCCGGGTCTGAATTGTCTGCCAGTGGATTTTGTTTTGTATTTCCACGTTTCCTCACTCCAATAATTCATGACATCCCTTGCGAGACTGTCAGCGTCCTCATTATCCTGACCATATTTGGGCGCTTTGTTTTTGGCTATGGCTTGAAGAAGTTCATATCCTTTCCAATTATTTTTTAAGGCTGCAATCAATTCTTTCATACTACATTCTTTTTTATCAAAAACCAGATATTTAACACCCAATAATGCATCCACTGTTGCAGCATAGGTAACGGCATTTATCGTAACAAAAGATAATTCTGCACCGCCGCGAGTAATATCCAAAGCTTTTTGATCGCATCCCCTGACCAGGCAAGAAAGATATGGCGTTGGTGAAAAATTGGCTCTGATGCTTTCAGATACTTCATATAGGTCAACACATTTTTTGATGATATATGAAGTTTGTGTTTTAAACGCATCGTAAAATTGATCCCAAATTTTAAAACTTTCAGCATTTCCTGTTTTGGGGCCATCTTGCGTTATGGGATATGTTTTATTGGTAATAATATCGCCATAATTAATCAAATCTTTTCCGCCTGTTAAAGCCAACTCAACCGCCTTATACAGATTAATATTGACATCAACTGTGCCTGAACGATCATTTCCCTGCATGGTATTCTCAAGGCATCCAACAGGAGCATAGTTGTAAACGTTTTCTCTATGGATTAAATGGGCAACTCCAGCTTTATGTGCTTCTCTTAAAAGACCTGCCATGGATCGTTCGTCAAAGTTCAGCAAAAAAGGTGCGCCCTGACTGGATGCAATCATTTCAATGAGACGATTCAATAGTTTATCAGGCGTTTTTTGGCTAATTCTAACATTGGGTTTGGGTTCCAGAATCGGAGACATATCATCAATAACATCTAAAATAAGGTATGTCAGATCATTGGTAGCATCATTTCCATCAGGCCCTAATCCAGAGAGCGTAATTAATTGACCAAAACCTGAAGTGACTCCCTGCTTACCTGTCTTAATAAAAGCATCATAAACCGTATTGGCATGAAACCAAAAACATTTTAATATTTCCTTAGCAAAATCGTCAGTCATCCCCTGTTCTTTTGAATATTTCCAGTAGGGATAAAGGTATTGATCAATACGACCAAATGAAACTCCAGGACCTGGATAATTTTCATCACTCATGATTAAAAAATGGTTGATCCATAATGCTTGTATGGCTTCCCAAAATGTTTTGGGTGGCAACCATGGAACCCGATTCAAATTCATTGACATTTGAATCAGCTCTTGTTTTCGATCTGGATTTGTCTCTGTTTGTGATGCTTTTCGACAGATTTCAGCGTATTTTTTTGCCAAATCACGTGGCATAGTTGCCGCAATCATCATTGCACGGAGTTGAGAGCCTTTTTCACTTTTTTGATCAGCGGTATTTAATTGTTTGTATTGTTGTTCTAAATCCGCATAAATGCCTTTCCAACCGATTTTCAGAGCACGTTCATGATCAGGAATAAGATGACCGCTTGTAGCACCGGCGTTGCCATAACCATGGTCGTGAAACCATTTCAACTGTGATCTAACGCCTTGCGAGCCTGTTACCAGTTGGTTTCTTTTCTGAGTTTCTTTTTGTGTCATGCATTTGGATGTTTGAATATTGAATCGTCCTCCTGCAATAAGATCATCGGGTAATATCTCTTTGGGAAGATGGTTAACCATTACAGACTTATTGAACCATGCCCGCCGCTCTTCTAATGACCATGCCCAAAACTCAATGGGTAATGGGATATTTTTTGCTGCCAATTGATATGAAGTTCTAAACGCATCAAAAAATGCATAGTTTTCTGGGGCAATATAAAAATTCATTTCTTCATACTGCATGTCCCATGATGTTCCAGTTGACCAAGATGTATATTCATTATTCCATGATCTTTCGTTTCCTTTGAAATAATAATCACGTAACCATTTTATCCTTGGTGACAGATTTTTTGCATTTTTAATGGGATACTTTTGTTTTGAGTTAATTAATTCGGGCATGGTTTGACCTCCTTATAATGATGTTTTTTCGGAAATCATTTATTTGTTGTATTCATTTTTAATATCATAATTTATGATTCAATTCTATCAGATTTTAAGACACATAATATCAATACAAAAAACGTTGGTGAAAAAAAGGGACGTCTATGATTTTATGCTTTTATGTAAACAGATGATGTCTATGATTTTAGCAAAAAGTTGAAATATTCAAAGAAAAGCATAAAATCATAGACGTCCACTTTTCTTCCCTTAAAGACTATGATTTTTTACAATTCACAATTCAAGGATTGACACCATTTCTTGGTGACCATACGACCGATGTTAATTTAACAATTTTTTGATATCTTTATCAGGCAGCCCTGTAATTTCTTTGACGATATGGGGTTCAAAGCCTTTTTGGAGCATCTTGCTTGCGGTATTCATGAGGCCTTGTTTAACACCTTGTTTCGCACCTATTTGCGTTCCTATTTCAATAAGCTGTTTACCTGCAACAGTGTTTGAAATATCAAAATTCAACATGGTTTGTACCTCCTCTAAGGTAAGGTTTCTAAATCGATTTAGAATAAAAAGTGATAATATATCCAACGCATTATGATGATACGCTTTGGGATATATTTTTTTTAAGTTTGTCGCCCATTCATGACATAGTGAAATCCTTTTTGCATTTTTCAATCGCTTGGAGACTGTAAATGGTGCCAGTATAATCAGTCTCTTATCAATGGACAACAATTTTTCAAACGT
>Ga0272440_1003919_pt1 | contig 10895 bp, 4 predicted proteins | sample SSMMMBAug17_FD_192440 | JGI IMG/M metagenome (GOLD analysis project Ga0272440, IMG submission 192440) | Marine sediment archaeal communities from Little Sippewissett salt marsh, Falmouth, MA, United States - SSM-MMB-Aug17 | ecosystem: Environmental > Aquatic > Marine > Wetlands > Sediment ... | reverse complement strand
AAAAATAAGTTCCCCGGAATTGGGGAACTTATTTTTCGACCATTCCTTAGTCATCCGTTGATGTATTTCTGAAATATACATATTGTATAATATGGGTGCAACACAAAAAAGTTGCACTTAATTGAATAAGATTAGTGCCATTTTTAGCCCTGAAAGGGCTTTACATACCAGCCCAGGGCAACGCCCTGGGAAAAGAATTAACAAGGTTTAGCCCTGAAAGGGCGTTACATAATTTCATGAAAAGTTGTAATTTGTGCCGCCCTTTCAGGGCTAAAATACATTTATACCATTACCCAAGGCGTTGCCCTGGGCTGGTATGTAAAGCCCTTTCAGGGCTAAGAAAAAAGTGCAACTTTTTTGTGTTGCACCCGATATATATTAACTAAAAAATTTGAAAAATCATTTTTATCTACCCTTAAATTTAAACAAAAGCAAAATTTTTTTTATTCTTATTTGATATCATTTACTTTGACATGGAATTTTTTTAAAAAAAACGATGGGTGATAAGACAGCTTTGCTTTTCTTAAACCTTCATCTCCAAGATCTTGTTCTCGGTTTACCCAAACAGTATCAGCAGATTCATTGAATAAAAACAACTGATTAATTGCCTGGTATGCCCCTTTAATTAAAGGACATCCTTTTTCAAAGTGAATGAGCATCGTATCATCAGAAAAATATTCTCCTATTGTATAGGCAGTGATTAACTGATTCACAAAGATAGAACCACCACAAATCTGTTCATACGCACGATAAGATTGCAATATATTGGCAATTGCACGATTTTCTGATGCCAGCGTTTCATCAGACTCACAATTTCTCCAAGAACACCAATCTTCTTGCATGGCTAAAGTTTCATCAATAAGATCTGACTTAATGGTGCGATATGTAAAGTCGTATTTTTTTAAAAATTGGTTCAGCAAGTTTTTTTTTTTATGATAACGATTACCGCGAAGTTCTATTAAATCCTTAATGGAATAAACATAATCCCAGTGATCACGTTCATCGATAATTTCTAAAGAGATGTGAGAACAGTCTTTCCAAATGGAAACCAATTGTTCGGGAACACGGGTAAATGTAATGGGTAAAGAAAGTTGATGAAATACAGTATTCCAGTCCACATTTTTCCAATTTCCCACTGGTGCCCATAGAATTTCTAATGGTTTTGCTTGCTTGATCCAAAGCAATTGATCGGTAAATGCAAGGGTTAAATCATACTCTTGTGCCCAACCACGAATATTGACAAAACTGTAATCAGATGTTTTTACAGGCATCTTTGATAAAAAGTTTCGATAGTCTTTTTGGTTGCTCAAGGTTACAGGTTCAAAGCTTAGATTCATATTATCTCCCGTTGGTGCCATAATGCGTCCGACAAACCAGATTGCCGATTAATTTGGTTTTTTATTGCTGCACGAATGATTGATTGGGCTCCCCATATATGGATGTGTTTTCGTGTTCGGGTCAATCCAGTATAAATAAGTTCTCGTGTAAGAACTTTTGATAGAGTGTCTGGAAGTATAAATAACACATGATTAAATTCAGAGCCCTGACTTTTATGAACCGTCATCGCATATACTGTTTCATGGTCTGGTAATCGTGCGGGTAAATATTTTGTTATTGAATTGTCAGGTCCTATAAAAAAAGCTTTTAACGAATTATGATCATTCTTATCTTTAAATATAATACCAATATCGCCATTGTATAGCCCAATAGCAGCATCATTTTTGGTAATCATAACAGGCCGACCATGATACCATTGTTTGTTCGATTGAATCAATCCTTTAGAAATCAATATTTCTCTAATGCAATTGTTAATATATTCCACACCAAAAGGGCCTTTCCGAACGGCACAAAGAATACGAAATTGATTTAATGCAGTGAGAGCGTCCGCAGGGGTTTTCGATTGATGATAGTTTTCATGAAACTGAATAAAATCTTTTTGTAAAGATATTTTTGGACGCTTAATATCAGTAATGTCAGTCCATTTTATTTCAGGATATAAGGATAAGTCATTAAGAAATTTTTCAGCATCTGATAGATTTCCCTGATTAACTGCTTTTGCAAGTTTGTATACGCCACTGTTTTCACCAAATCGATAATTTTTGGATAAATAAACAATACAGGAGTTTATAGGAGATGAATTGGATATTTTATGTTTGCCACAAATATCTCCAAGTACAGAGCCAGGATCAACAGAAGCCAATTGGTCTTTGTCCCCAAGGATAATGAGACGAGCTTCAGGCTTAAGAGCTGTAATAAGTTTATTCATTAATGCAATATCAATCATAGATGCTTCATCGACAATTACCACATCAGAAGGTAATTTATTGTCGAAATTATATTTAAAATATGGTGAACGATGAATTGATCCTAATAATCGATGAATGGTCATGGCATGTTGAGGCATAGCTGATTTGATTTCATCTGAACAATTGAGACTATTTTTGGCATTAATTATTGATTCTTGAAGGCGTTGGGCCGCTTTTCCTGTCGGAGCTGTGATGTCAATACGTGGCATATTCTCAGAAACATGGATTAGCGCAGCTATAATTTTGGCTGCAACTGTTGTTTTTCCTGTTCCTGGTCCGCCTGAAATGATACATAATTTTTTTTTTATGGCAATTTCAACAGCTTTTCGTTGTGGGGAAATCTTTATGTCATAAGATGTTTTGGGAAACAGTCGGTCTAAAAATTGGGATAGTCCACTAATATATAAATTGGTTACATCTTGTTGACTTCGCTTTATGAGAAGATCCGCTAATTGTCGTTCGTATTGAAAATATCGATAGAGATACAGTCGATCATTGTGATCCAGAATTAAAGGTTTTTTTTCTCCTGGCCGGCCAACGACTGCACTTTGAAGAAGCAGATCTCTCCATCGGTCTATTGGTGGGCAGACAAAATTAATAGAAGTGTCTGTTTGTTTCAGAGAGGACTCAAAGCAGTCTGCTATCGGGTATTCAGAAAAAACGTTGAGGTTTATACAAACATGACCGCGTTCGGTCCAATAACTAATTAATGATGATGCAAGTATTAGTTCGTCGGTACTTATCGATGCAATACGACTCATAAGTTGGGAAAAATAAACATTGAGTGGTGATAAGTAGTTTGAAAGGCACTCTATCATAGTTTTGTCAGCATTTGAGTCAGATAAAATATTATTTTTGCAGTTAATCCCCATATTATAGCTTCCGGGTGTCTGTAAATATAAACATTAAGACGTATCCCTCCCCATGCTTTTTGATATCTTTCAGGGAGACCAAGCGCTTTAACGGGGAAAATTATTTCTGTTTCTCCATCTGGCTTTGTATCTGTCGGATGAGCCATTAGCTTAATCTGGTGAACCTCAGGAGCATTTTTTTCAAAAAAAGAAACAGGAACAAGAAAAGTCCGTGCAACTTCGTCGCTGTCGATAGTTAAGTCATTGATAGAGTCAATATCAAGAATGCCAATAAATGGTTCTATTGTCATTCCAATAGGGGCAAGTAAGGTGTCCATTTGTCCGATGATTGTTATCTGAGACGAGCCAATACCTATCTCTTCAATTGTTTCTCGAATAGCTGTCTGCTTAAATGATTGGTCCACTTCATTTTGATAAAGGCCGCCGGGAAAGCAGATTTCACCTCCCTGCGGAATTCCTGATGCTCTTTCTTCAAATAAAAAATTATATTCGTTATTGTGCATCACAAGAGGTATCAAAACAGCAGCATTAAAGAATTCTTCTTTTCCCATTATATTAGGAAATTTGGGTAGTTTCTGAATTAATTGTTGAACGTGAGTTTTTTTCATATCAATCCATTTTTGTACAAAGAATATCTATAATCAATTCGAAAAACAAGGTTGTATTTGGCATTACTCAAAAATTTCATCATTATCTTCTGTTTGCAAATTATTGTTAAATTGGTTAATGTTGATAAAAAAGATTAAAAAAATATCGAAAAAATAATGATATGTCAAAAAGAACTTGTTTCTGTGAATAATTTTATCCAGAGAAGTATTAAAATAATTGACAAAAAATTTATTTTTTGATTTTTTTAGTTCATTTTTTTTAAGATAAACATATTTTATACAATAAAATAAAAATAAAATATAGATATATGGAAAAAACGAAATGTTTAAATTACTGAACCAATGGTTAAACAGGCATTTTTCAGATCCTCAAATCGTCATTTTGGGGGTATTAATCGTTTTTGGGTCTGTTTTAGTATTTACACTTGGAAATATGTTGACGCCTGTTATTTGTGCAATAATTATAGCTTATTTACTGGATAGTTTTGTACAGTTTGTCGAGAAATTGAAAATACCAAGGATAATAGCAGTTATTGTAGTGTTTATGGGGTTTATGACCATTTTATTAATTTTAACGATTGGTTTATTGCCATTACTTTCCCAACAAATCGGACAGTTTCTTCAGCAATTGCCTTCAATGGTCGCAAGCGGACAACAAGAGTTGATGAAACTTCCTGAAAAATACCCTGAGTTTTTATCCCAAGAACAGATTAAACAAGTCATCGATAGCGTAGGTTCTGAATTAACCAATTTGATTCAACAAGTTTTTTCATTATCGCTTGCATCTGTAAGAGGGGCGATAAGTTTTCTGATATATTTGGTTTTGGTGCCCCTTCTTGTTTTTTTCTTTCTCAAAGATAAAAAAAAATTAATGACATGGTTTACCGCATTATTACCTGAAGAAAGTGAATTGGCAGCACGTGTGTGGCAGGATGTTAATATACAAACGGCAAATTATATTCGTGGAAAGATTTGGGAAATTTTTATCGTTTGGGCGGTAACATATGTGACTTTCATATATTTTGGATTACAATTTTCAATGCTTTTAGCCTTTTTTGTTGGACTATCTGTTATAATTCCATATATTGGAGCAACCGTAATGTTTATACCTGTCGCTCTAATTGCATATTTTCAATGGGGATGGGCTAAAGAATTTGCATATGTGATGTTGGCGCTCTCTATCATACAATTGTTGGATGGCAATTTGCTTGTTCCGTTGCTTTTGTCAGAAGTTGTTAATCTTCACCCTGTTGCAATTATTGTTGCTGTTCTCGTTTTTGGTGGGCTATTTGGGGTAGTCGGTCTTTTTTTTGCAATTCCGCTGGCGACATTAATCCACTCCATTATGAAAGCTTGGACTTCTCATCGAACCGGGGATGAAATGTTATAATACAGTGAGTTTAAAAAAAAATATTGCATTTCTTTTTAAATCAGACTAAAAGAATCACTCAAATATAAAATGAACTATTTGTGTTTTTTTACATGTAAAGTGTAAGCCAAAACTGTTAATTATGTAAAAACAATGTCATGAATAGATTGCAAGCAAAGGTTCAAAAAAAGAAATTTGTTTGGATCTATCATAATTATTTTCAATAAAGTCAATCTTTTAAAAAAAACCGCGCTAAAGAGCAATTTATGGATTATGAATTGCAGAAGACTTTATCAAATTATCAATATAAGCAAAATATTGGCAACAACAACTAAAAATAAAAATATATTACAATGTATTTCGTTATTCAATTGAATGATTTATTAGGAATATCTCTTTTTTCATGTGAAATATTGAATCCCTAATCATTATAAAGCTGAATGAGAGTCCGATGATTTGCCAGACAAATACTGACATTTGACTACCTAACTCAATGGATTATCCGTTATGCAGATAATCCATTGAGTTTTTTTGTTTATAGAGTATGAAAAACAAAATTTATAATAAAAATAATATTTTAAGTAAAAAATAGACCAAGGTTCAATTTAACAAAGGAGTTGGAAAATGTATTTAACAAGACTATTAAACAGGTTGTTCGGGTGGATATTCTTGTTGCTATTTACAGGATTGATGTGCACATCATTATCTGTAAATGCATCGGCAACAGGATTAGATACGTTCATTATTGAAACCAACGTAAATACAAAACAGCTTGTCTCAAGGTCACATCGATTATTGTTAATTTCATCTGACATTGATCAATCAAGCACAGAATTCTACGAGCCATTCTTGCTTCAAAACGCTGTTAATGAAGAAACAATAGCGATCGTTTATGATGCAAAAACGTCGACATTAAAAACGATTTTACAGCTCATTGACCAGGCAATGATAGAGTATAAAATACCTGAATTTGATAGTGTTGCTTTTGCGACTCACGGTAGTAAAAATGGTTTTTGCATTACAAGAGAACAATGTGTTTCAAATGAAACCGTTTATGAACCTTTGTTAAGTGAATTTTGGTCAAAATTATCTCAATATACTTTAAGACGATTCGACTTGATGGGTTGTTTTTTAGGGAAGAATGAATCACTCCTATCTTCATTGTCAAAGCAAACCAAACGAATTATTACTGGCTCAACGGATATTACAGGAAGTCTTGAAAGAAATGGAGATTGGGTTTTGGAAGTTGGGGAGGTTGATTTAGAAAAAACTTATTTCAATGAACAGATTTTAAATCAGATTTCAACGATTAGCCTTTCAAATGGAGATGTTGTTTCACGTTACGATGTGTTTGAAAATGGAGCCGTTGGAACTGTTTGCGTAATTGCTGAAGGTGCCTCGATGACCTTTGCCGCCAGCGCAACTACAACAAGCACAGATGGGAACTGGACAATAGAAACTGCTTTTGGAAATTATAAAAATATAAAAACCAATGCAATTATTGATTATGAAACTTATGCTCCTCTGGTAAATGGCGAAAAAACATATACTATTAGTGTTGGAGGTTCTTCTTATCCAATTACATTGACGATTAAAAATGAACTTGAAATTGCAGACATGAGTATGGGCATTTCAGAAAATGCTCAAAACAATGATATTGTTGGCGTTATACCTGTCAGTGCATATGATATAGCCGAATTTAGTCCAACCTTCGCAATTACTGGCGGAAATACAAATAACGTTTTTGCATTAGCTAATACTTCCAGTGGGACTATTGTTGTAAACGATGCTTCAAAATTGGATTACGAAACTATTTCGAATTATAACGTTACAGTTTCAGTAACCTCTGGTGCAACAGTTGAAACTGCAAATATGACAATAAACATCACAAATATAAATGACAGTCCTGTTGTAAATCAACAAAGTTTTAGTATTGACGAAAATAGCAATGTAGGAACAACGGTAGGAACTGTTCTTGTTTCGAAATCATATACGTACACGCTTGGATATGCCATTACGAATGGAAATACTAGCAGCGCTTTTACCATCACTTCAGGTGGTATAATAAAAGTAAATAATAAAAGCGCATTGAATTATGAATCGTTAGATGCATATACATTAGTAGTAACCGTTAGTGGTGGAGAGTATGATCCAACAGCAACAGTAGTTGTTAATATAAATGATGTAAATGAATCACCCGTAATGAATAATCAAAGCTTTTCAATTGCTGAAAACACAGTTTCTGGTACTTTTGCTTATTCCATAAACGCGTCAGATCCTGAAAGTGATCAATTAACATACACCATCACAGGAGGAAATACTGGTAACGCATTTGCCATTTCAGAAACTACAGGTGTTATTTATGTAGCGGGAAGTTTAAATTTTGAAAGCCAGGCAACATATGACTTAATCGTTGCGGTCAAGGATGGCGAATATACAAAAACAGCAACTATATCCATTACAATAACGGATGAAAACGATCCACCATCACTGAACAATCAAACCATGACGGTGAATGAGAACAGTCCAAACAACACTTCTATTGGTAGTGCGTTATTAGCAACTGACCCTGATGCAAGCGATTTGACATTAACATACAGTATTACGGGTGGTTCAGGAACTGGGGCACTTAAAATTAGTGCTGATGGACAGGTTTCTGTCAAAAGTTCAACCCTATTGAACTATGAGAGTGGAACAACCTCATATACGGTTATTGTTCAAGTTGCAGATCCATCCGGACTTACAGATACGGCATTGGTAACTGTCAATCTTGATAATGTAAATGAAAGTCCGACAATCACCGCACAATCAGCAACTATCACAGAAAATTCAGCTAATGGTACTATTGTGTATACTGTTACTTGCAGTGATCCTGATAATACATACTCTCCATACACAAATAACGTTTATAGTATTACTGGCGGAAGTGGTAGTACTGGTTTTACAATTAGCTCATCAGGCGTTATTTACGTATCGAATAATTCTTTATTGAATTATGAATCACAGCAAACCTTACTTTTAACAGTACGTGTTGAAGACAGTTCAGACAGTTCACTGGCGTCATCAGATACCGTCACGATAACCTTGACGAATGTCAATGATAATTCGCCTGTAGTTACATCTCAAACTTACAGTGTTGGAAAAAATAGCACAAATGGTGTCAAGGCAGCGCCTGACACAGTTCCTTTGGCGACTGATGCTGATGGCGATTCCCTGATATATCTTATTATGAGTGGAAATACTGGAAATGCGTTGACCATTGTCAATGGTTATTTTGTAATAAACAATGCCACGCAGATTAAAACAGACAGTACACTTTCTTATATGATTGGGATATCTGTTACTGATGGGACGAACACAAAAACAGGAACAATACGTGTTAACGTGGAAAATTATCCACCAACAATAACACCTGTAGATGACGATACAACTACAGTTAACACACCTCAGACCATAACCATTTCAGTGAATGATTCAAATGGGGATACATTGACCATTACAGGGATTTCATCAAATCCCTCATTTATCAGTAATGATGACACGCACCTGACTTTTGGCGGTTCAGGAATATCCTATACCCTGACAGTAGAAAACAGTCCTGAAAATATTACGCTGGTCTATCTCCCATTGAATGCGTCTGGATCCACAACGATCACGCTTACAGTTACTGATGCCAGCGGTGCAACAGCTACAGATAACTTTAATATTGTAATCAATGAAAATGCTGCGCCAGAAATTGGTACTGTATCAGATATATTGTTTGATTTATCAAGCATTTCTCAAAGTTTCAGCTTTACTGTAGCAGATTCTCGAAGTGAACGTCTTACTGTTACGGTGGGATCTTCAAATACTGGTTCTTTACCGGTAACTGATCAAAATATATCCATAAATAACTCAGGTCAGTCATATTCATTCAACATCGGAACAACAAATAGCACACTTCCATTGACTTTAACCCCAACATCAGTAGGCGCTAATATTGAAGTATCACTTACTGTAACGGATCAGGGCGGGCAAACAGCATCGACATCCTTTTATATTACTGTCGTGTCAACCCCATCAATTGGTGAAATTACAGGTAACAGAACATTTGATGAAGATGCCGGTTCCCAGGCATTAAAATTTACAGTGGTTGATGCAGATGGTGATCCATTAACGATTACATATGTTTCAGACGATCTGAGTCTGTTTGCCACTGAAGATATCAGTTTTTCAGGAACCAACGTTAATTCAAATGATAAAGTTATTTCATCAGCATCAAGTGCCGCATGGATTACAATTAATGTAATCCCCACAGCAGAAGCGTCAGGCATAGGCAGCATTACTGTTACCATAACCGATCCAACCTTAAGAACTGCCAGCCAGTCATTTACGCTGACAGTAACTACTGTCAATGATTCGCCAACAATTACATTGCCATCATCCCAAAGCACAGATGAAGAAACCCCGCTGACATTAAATGCCATTACGATTGCTGATGTCGATGCCGCAACAGATCCAGTTGAAGTAACATTGACTGCATCAGGTGGCACGGTGGCATTAAGTACGACATCAGGTTTAAGCAACCTTTCTGGCGATGGCACTGCATTAATAAACTTTGAAGGAGAATTGACTGATATCAACGCAGCTTTGGCGGGTATGTGCTTTACACCCACAACAGATTTTTCCGGTACCGCGAGTATTATTATTGATGTCAACGACTTGGGAAACAATGGCCCTGATGGTGCGAAAACAGATACAGATACATTGACTATCACAGTGGTTAGTGTAAACGATGCGCCTGAGATTACTGTACCTTCCGCACAATCAACAAATGAAGATAATGATCTGGTATTCTCTACAGCCAATGTGAATGTAATTTCAATTACCGATAGTGATGCAGCTTCAGATTCAATTCAGACAACCATTACAGTATCAGGTGGAACAGTCACCCTGGCACAATCAACAGGCCTGACAATTCATACAGGTGCTACTGCGGATAACATGACATTCACTTCAACTATAGCTGATGTAAATGCCGCATTAAATGGGATAACATTCAAGCCGACAACTGATTTTGCTGGCACGGCTTTCATTACAATAAATGTTGATGACAGGGGACACAATGGTTCTGGCGGTATTAAATCTGATACTGCAACAGTTTCAATTGCAATAACAGCAATTAATGATGATCCAGTTATTGGGCTTATTGAGAATCAAACAACCAACGAAGGAACAATAACATCTGCAATCAGTTTTACTGTAACTGATGTTGAAGGCGGAATGTTGACTGTCACCTGTTCATCATCAAATCCATCACTAATTTCAAATGGAAGTTTTGATCTGGCGCAGTCGGGTAATTATGTATATACATTCACAATATCTGCTGAAACGCAGCTTTCAATGACAATTATGCCGAATATATCCCAGACTGGAACTGCGACTATTACTGTTACAGTCATTGATTCCGAAAATGGAACCGCTGAAGAAACATTTGATCTGATTGTAAATGATATTCCCTCTATGACAAACCTGACAGATCAATCAACTGATGAAGATACTGCGAGTGTGCCTCAGGCGTTTACGATTACTGATACTGATACCAGTGAGATTCGGATTACTGTTGAATCTTCAAATACCAGTTTGATTGCATTGGAAAATATTGCTTTTACATCGGCTGAAACCATTGTTAGTGCGGGGAATATTTATACTGTGACGTTGGCTTCAGAAAAAGCGATAGTTTTTGTGCAGGTTACGCCGA
>Ga0272440_1003918_pt1 | contig 10900 bp, 11 predicted proteins | sample SSMMMBAug17_FD_192440 | JGI IMG/M metagenome (GOLD analysis project Ga0272440, IMG submission 192440) | Marine sediment archaeal communities from Little Sippewissett salt marsh, Falmouth, MA, United States - SSM-MMB-Aug17 | ecosystem: Environmental > Aquatic > Marine > Wetlands > Sediment ... | reverse complement strand
GTATGAAAAAATGTTCAAATAGGCCAGGGAATTGGAAAAGGCCTCATTGGCTTATAATTATCCTTTTTTACAAATTAATGCTGCCTATAATGGTGATCGGACGGATAATTATCAGTGGAAGGATGATGATTTTGGCAATACTGTTACTGCAAAAATAACTTATCCAATTTTTTCAGGCGGATATTATCAAGCAAAGATAAAAGAAGCTGGATATCGCATCAAGGAAACAGAAAAAAGCTGGCAATATATTACCAAAAAAATTGATACACAGGTAAGACAGGCAATTACCAGTGTCAAGGCTGCACAGGAACAGGTAGCACTGCAACAGGATAATGCCAAACTGGTACAGCGTAACAGGGATCTTGTTGAGAAGGAATATACCGCCGGCCAAAATTCGCTGGTACGATTGAATGAATCCCAGCGTGACTTAATAACTGCAAAAAGTCGGCTGGCAGCGGCTCTTGTTTCACTGCATCAGGCTTGGCAAAATCTAATGGCTGCAACCGGGGAAATATTATTAGCTTTTGAATAATTAATTAAGAATGATAAGGATATTCACAATGCCACAAAAGAAAATTACATATGAAGATCTTGTCAAATCTCTTCATGAACTGTCATTGGCTCAAAAGGAAACAGACAGACAATCGAAAAAAACTGATCAAAAACTGGACAAACTGGCCAAAACTGTTTCTGAGATGACTAAAGAATCAAAATATTCTATTGATGGGATGACAAAAGAATCGAAATACTCTTTAGAAAGACTGGACAAACTTGCTGAGATGATTGGCGGTGTATCGACAAACCTGGGAAAAACTGCTGAAGAGTTATTTTATAACAGTTTTTCAAAAACAATGGCCCTTGGAAACAAGAAATTTCATTTGATAGAGCGAAACAAGCGTTGTTTTACCAATGGTATTCAAGATGAATTCGATATTGTTTTAACAAATGATTCATTAAAGCTAATCGTTGAAGTTAAGCACAGATTTCATCCAAATGATGTCAAGAAAGTTTCCAGAAAAATTGAAAATTTCAAAAAATTATTTCCAGAATATAAAGATTTACAAATAATTGGTGCGGTTGCAGGTCTTTCTATGCCAGAAAAAACAATTAATCTTGCCCAGAATAATCATTTTTTTGTACTGACACAGGATGGTAACGATTTAAAACTCTTGCATAATCCTGATCAAAAACGAAAAGAATCCAAGGAATATTAAATGTCTGCCCCAAAAACAACAAGACTGTCCATACTTGGATCAACAGGTTCTATCGGACAAAATACCCTTGCAGTTGTTGAACAGTTTCCTGATCTCTATCAAATTGAAGCCCTTGCAGGGGGAACAAATATTCAACTGCTAAATCAGCAAATTCTAAAATTTCATCCAAAATGTGTTTGTGTCATTGATGAACAACATGCAGAACAGTTAAAAAAAATGGTTCAAATTCCTGTAGAAATTATTTATGGTTCATCTGGCTATGAACAGATTGCGTCTTATTCAAGCACAGATATGCTTGTATCTGCAATTGTTGGCGCTGCAGGTCTGAAACCAATCCTTGCTGCCATACGTTCTGGCAAAGATATTGCTCTGGCTAACAAAGAAACACTTGTTATGGCGGGCGAAATCGTTATGCATGAGGTAAAGGAAAACCATGTCCGATTATTGCCTGTGGATAGCGAACATAGTGCTATTTTTCAGTGTCTGGAAGGACATCAAAAAAATGAGTTAAGTCGAATCCTGCTGACTGCCTCAGGTGGACCTTTTCGAAATCGTGAAATATCCACATTTAAATCAATTCTTCCCAGGGATGCCCTGAATCATCCCACCTGGAATATGGGACAAAAAATTACGATTGATTCTGCAACACTCATGAATAAAGGGCTTGAGGTCATTGAAGCCCATTTTTTATTTCAAGTACCTGCAAGTGATATTCAGGTAATTGTACACCCCCAAAGCATTGTTCATTCAATGGTGGCCTATCATGATGGAAGTATTATTGCACAATTGGGCATTCCGGACATGAAAGGAGCAATTGCGTATGCCCTTTCCTATCCCAATCGTTTGCCTCTCAGTCAGCCAATTCCCAATTTTTTTAAAATACAATCACTGGATTTCTATGAGCCAGACCTTCATAAATTCCCCTGTCTGTCTCTGGCATATGATGCTTGCCACCAGGGAAAAACATTTCCAACTGTTTTAAATGCTGCGAATGAAATTGCAGTGGATGCATTTTTGAATCACCAAATTGGCTTTATGGATATTCCAAAATGGATTGAAAAAGCCCTTACTCATCATACGCCAGATAATACAATTGATTTGGAAAGTATTAACAATGCTGATTTGTGGGCAAGAAATATTGTAATGCAGTGGATTAGGACAAATGCTTAATGCAATTTCATATACAGTAAAAAAACTAATCCGATGGTTTTTGATTGTTTCAATTGTATTTATTATAGCTGCCTGTACGATATTACTCCTTGCACCTCGATTTTTCAATACAGATGCTTTTAAACATCATATTGAAAGCATTATTATGAACAAACTCCAACGTATTGTTCAGATCCAGGATGTTTCAATTTCGTTCTTACCAGACATTTATATTCAATTATCTGGAATTACTGTCAGTGATGCTGCCGGCTTTGGTAACCCTTCTCAAATCCAGGGACAATCTTCTGAAATATATCTTAAAATTTGGCCTTTATTCGAAAAAAAAGTTGTCATTAAACGTTTGGTACTCAGTAATTTATCTTTAAAACTAACGCGTCTGGCAAATGGTCGGAATAATTGGTCGGACTTGTTTAAATTGGAAAGAAAATCCAAAAAAGCGACAAAACAAAGTTTTCAATCTTTTTCTTTGCAAACCGATCTCAATATAACAATGAATGATGTCACCATTGAAATCAATGATTATCAAAAAAATAGGCATCTTCAGCTTTCTCACCTGGACTTTCAAAGCACAGGCTATCTGCAAAATATTGTACATCTGAATTTTGATATGAAAGCGACACTTCCAATGAACAAGGGGTCATGCAATATAGATTCTCATACTGAACTGAATGGTCGCGCCTGTTTTTTGTTTAAACAAGGTCGGTATTCAATCAATGATGCTCATATACAGATGAATACCACAGCTGTATTTCCAGATAATCATTCTGTGGATAGTCATCTGTATGCCAAAATTGCCCTGTCATATGATCATGCTGCCATCGAACTGTCGGATATGAAACTTTCTTTTGATGATATATTGTTTCAAGGAAGTATTTATGCAAGAAATCTTTTTGAAACGCCTGCGATATCCGGTCAGATAAATATGAGTACAGTTAATCTTACAAAAGCGCTGTCTTTTTTACCCCACAAAATAGGATATAATGGTCAGTTCAATGCAGACATCATGATGCAAACGCATGGAACTACACTGGAATCATTAATTAAACAATCCATAATTGAAATACACGCAAGTACAGGCTCCGGAAATATAGTATTACCCGATCACATCGTGGATAAAGAAAATATTTTATTGAAACAATTCACACAGGCAAATATATACCTTCATTTATCACCCATTAATAATTTGTTAAATACAGATTTTCAATATGGGTTTCAAGCAAAATTGGATGGAGATATCAAGGAATTGGATTCATTGCTTGATTTAGGGTTTAAGACACAATCTCGTGTATTTTTGGGACCGGATCTATACAATATTTGTATTAATGATGGCAATTTTGAAATTCAAAGCAAGTTGAAAAAATTGTCAACTGATCCCTATGTAATCAAAGGAAATATTAATGGAAATTTAAAAACACAAAGAATACTGGTTAATAACGTATCTATATCTGGACCACTGATAAATGGACAATTGAGTACAGAAATCATTAATCAAAACAATGCACCAGCACTTCAAAGCCATATTAATATAAAAATAGATCAGGCCAGAAAAGTTTTTCAGGCATTTTCACTCAGAATACCAAGATTCTATGATCCCACAGTGTTTCAGAAATTGGCATTTGATGGCGATATTATGCTCACAAGCGACTATATGCAACTATCAGATATGAAATTTAACATTGATGAGGCGGAACTGCTGGGGAGCATAAACTATCAATATAATCCACCAGTGGTTCATTTCGATATAATTGCTAACCATTTGAATCTAGACAGACATTGGATACTTCAATCAAAGCAGACTCAATCATCATCAAAGGCGAAAGATGCATTTGCAGTGAATGGCACTGTTCAATTTAATCATCTACGCATATACAATGTTACTATTGATCAAATGCAGATGAACTATGATTCAAAAGACAAAATTTATCGATTATCTCCCGTATACGGCCAGATGTATGGTGGAAAATTCAATGGGCACTGGACTTTTGATTATCAACCCAGAGTACCAAAAACATCACTCTTACTCCACACCAACAATATTCAAATAGATCAGTTTTTAAAGGATTACAATCAATTTAATCGTATTATCGGCCTTCTGAATATGAATGCTTCTTTATCCTGGGATTTAAAAGGCGGGCGCATGGATAGAGCTTCCATTAATGGAAATGCCAGGATTGAGTTAAACAAGGGGATTATTAATGGCATTCAAATTGTTCCCTCTGATGTTCAAAAACAAATTTCTGAAATACATAAGAAACAAGATTTAAATCTTCCAAAACAGCAATACTTAGACAGAATTACAGGTCTTGTGCGGTTCAGGAATGGTTGTATGCAAAATTCTGATTTAATGGCATATGCTAAGGGATTGCGTGTAAAAGGGAAAGGGGAATTAGATATCGCTAAACGAGAGATAGATTACATGTTTTATGTGGGTATTGCTCATTTTCCAATTATTCCATACCATATAAAAGGCCCGATTGGTGAGACAAAAGCATATCTGAACTCATCTGAGTTTTTGAAAGTCGCAGTTTCAGACTTTTTTAATCAAGCTGGAAAACTGGGCCCTGAAACAATTAAGGATACCCTTGCATTCAGTGGCAAAGCGTTGGATTTGAATACTGAGTCATTACAAAACTCAGTGGATAAAAGCTCTGAAACCATCAAAAAAACTTTAGATAAAAGCTCAGGAACGATCAAGGAAACTCTGGCTGTGGGGTCTGATATTATTAACGCTGGAAAAGATGCCTTTCAATCCCTGGGAAAGCGATTGAAAGGATTCTTTTTCAAACAGAATAATGAAAATAAGCCATCTCAAAATAAATAAATCTTTCTCCCCATCATGAACCAACAATTGATTGAATTAAACCTATTCCATTTTTAAAAAAAATCTGGTCATAAAATTTTTTTTCAAGTTTCAGTTTGAGAAGGGTATCAATCTCGGTTTCCCTGGGATATATGACATTGGGGAAATCAGAACCATATACGATACGATGTCTGTATTTCATTAACCAGGATGAATCAAGATTAAAGCAAAGATCTTTTTCAGGCAAAAAAGAGAAGGTGGTGTCCAGATAAAGGTTCTCGTGTACTGCTAAAAAATCCATAAACTGTCGATATTCAAAGCCACCCATGTGAGCAATATTTGCTGGCAATTCATTGTAACGTTTTAACACCGGTTCAAATTGCTCTGCACCTACATATTTATTCCCAGCAGGGCCAGTGCCAATATGGAGCAGCAGACGTTTATTCTTTTTCATGATTAATTCATATAAAGGGAACAGACGTTCATCATGCGGATAAAATTGCGTGACAAGAAATTGCAGCTTAATCCCCAATACTTTAGGATGATCCAATATATCTCTGGCAATACTCATGGCATTGTCATCATCTGGATGAAATGCAGCAAAACAAAAAATATCGTCATATTCATCCAAAATACTTTTATTCCATTGATTCAAGCCCAGAGCAATATCTTTTTTGTGTGCATAATTGGCATAAACAAAGGGTCGCACATTATTCTGAAATAAATACTTAATGCAATCTCTGGCGTAAAGTTTGTGAAGAACCTTCCAATGATAAACCGATGCAAAATACTGCCAAATCGCATCAAACAGACGATCTGGGAATAGATGAACATGGAAATCAATAATTGATTTAGGGTGTTTCATATTTTTTATTTCTAACGGGGTTCTATACCTTTTAGCCTGACGGCTATGGGCTATACCAGTAAGATGAGTGTAGGAAAATCTTTACTTTGTTATATAATTACTACTATAATAGCATATAATTTAAAAATATTAAACCCCTCCCCAGCTTCCCTTTTTTGTAGCGCGTATTAAAAAAATCACATGGCATTAAAAACGATTTCATTCAAAAAAAATTCATGTTGTTTCTACTATAGCTACACACTTTCCAGTATCATCGTTACAGGGCCATGATTGATCAGGGAAACATCCATCATGGCGCCAAATATACCTGTTTGTGTTTCAATACCCAATTTTTTTACACAATCAATAAAATATAGATACAAATCTTTGGCCAAATCAGGCGGTGCGGCGTTAATAAATGATGGACGCCGTCCTTTCCGACAATCTCCGAGCAAGGTAAACTGCGAAACAACCAGCATTTTTCCATTGACATCCAACAAAGAACGGTTCATTTTACCCGCATCATCCTCAAATATGCGAAGATGAACAATCTTTTCTGCCAGGTAATCTGCATTATTTTTTTGGTCGTTATGTCCAACGCCCAAAAGAACCATCAATCCCTGATCAATGCAGCCGGTAGACTTACCGGCTACAGTTACTTCACTTTGTTTGACCCGCTGAACAACCGCAATCATGATTAATTCTCCGGCGGCAACTGATTGGCTTCAAAGCGACAAACCCTGTCACCAGTTGCCCAGCAATCAACTTCTTTAACATCAAAGGCGTTGCCTGTATATTCCTCAAGAATTCCAGCAATAAATCCTTCATCATAATCACAAATCGTTTCATTAATCATTGGAATACCCGAGCAATCTAAATCTTCTTCAACTGTCAGGATAAAAGAATTGTTTTCCAGATCAATTTTTTCAACACGCAAGATACCCACACCAAATTTTTGGAGTGCATCTTGAAGATTGGCCACAAAATCATTGAGTTCCAAATTTGTATCCAGAACATTTGCGCAAAAACTCATTCCCGCACTTTTTCCAGATTCATACAAAATATGCGAGGCTGTTTGTGGGTCAAAGCGTTTTATCAAAACATCGCGCATGGTGTATTGCATCAGACGATACACAGCTACATGCGTGGTTGCACCCAGATTGGGGCGGCCAGCTTCAATATCACCCAGATCCGACCACGAAAATAATAACTCTGACCTTGGTTCTTTAAACATATTTATTTCCTTTATTTTTCCATTTTAATGACATGAAAACCATTCCGGCGTTTAATAAAAATTTTCAATTCATCACCTTTTTGAACAGAATCAACAATCCGATGATAATCTTTCTTTGAGCTGACTGGCTGTCGATTTATCTCAGCAATAATATCACCCGGTTGAATACCGGCTTCAGTTGCTTTACCATTATGATCAATATCTACAACAATAAGACCTTTTTCATCTGATTTTAATTGAAAACGTGATGCCAGATGTTCATTTAATTCTTCAACCCGCATCCCCAAGGAATTATCATGATGTGTTGAACTTGGGGAAAGGTCTCCCAAACGTGAATCATCTCGCCTGGCAATAACGACATTCAAACTTTTTTTCCGACCATTGCGAAGTACATCAACTTTAATCTCGTTTCCCACCGATGTTTCGGCAATAATTCTGGACAGTTGACGGGTATCTTTTATTTTTTTACCATTGACCGCAATAATAATATCCTGTGATTTCATACCTGCTTTGTCTGCTGGATCACCCTCATAAACCTGACTGACAAGAACACCTTCCTGGTTATCCAGATCGTAATAATCTGCCATTTCTTTGCTCAAATTCTGAATGCCAACACCCAGCCAGCCGCGTGTAACTTCACCCTCATTTTTTAACTGATCAATGATCCCATGAGCCAGATTTGTGGGAATCGCAAATCCAATGCCTTGACCTCCGGCAATAATGGCTGTGTTAATACCAATGACTTCACCTTTTAAATTAAGCAAGGGGCCGCCACTATTACCTTGATTAATTGAAGCATCTGTTTGAATAAAATCATCATAAGGACCAGATCCAATGGTTCTGCCCTTTGCACTGACAATACCCGCAGTGACTGTTTGTTCCAGTCCAAATGGGCTGCCAATGGCAACAACCCAATCCCCTACCTGCATATCTTCAGATTTTCCCCAGGGGATCGGCTGAAGACTTCCAGGTTTTGGAATCTTAATCAGCGCAAGATCCGTTTTCGGATCCCGGCCAACAACTGTGGCGTCATACTCGTCACCATTGGAAAGTTTAACTTTAATATCATCGGCATCCTCAATAACATGATTATTTGTTACAATATACCCCTCTTTATCAATAATAAATCCAGACCCGAGACTTTTTTGTTTGTAGTCGCGTCCTGATCCATCATCCTCACCCAAAAAGCGATCAAAAAAGTTGTCAAATTGATCATCACCAAAGGGGTTTTGTTGATTTCCTTTGGGACCAAAAAAATACCGAAACACACGACCACCACCTTTGATGGTCTTTTCAGTCCGGATATTAACAACCCCCTGCCGGGCAACCTTTGCAATCTTACTAAAGTTGACTGGAATCATTTGCATGTTTTCATAAGATCGTGCCTGGACCATTTGCGAATCCCCACATCCGCAAATAAAAAGAACAATACCCAATACACAGATTAAAACGTGTTGTTTCATGATTACTCTCATTTTTTCCTCCATCAATGTCATATGTTAATGATTATTTGATTAATAAATTAAGATTCCCTTTGTCGAATGTCAACACTGTTATTTTATTGCTTGTCAGATCTTTAAGACTTTCAATATTTATATTAAATTCATCAAGATACACTGGGTGTTGAAGCCTGTTAAAATAAAGCGGCACAAATCCCATTTTTATTCGTTCATCACCTTCTTGTATCGAAAAAATACATCGGTCATAAATCTTATTGACAGAATCAATATGAAACTTGTGATTTCTAAGGATACCTTCAAGTTCAGAAAGATAAATATCTTGTCCCATGTGCTTTCCAAGAAAATCTAAATCATCAGACAGTCGATGGCCCAGATAAAAGGCGGCAAGGACAGTTCCACCTGCAAATACGAAATTGTCTTTTAGTGAAGCTGGCAAACGCTTGAGAATATTTATTTGTCCATTTGTTAATATATGATTCATTTAAACCACCTGTCAATCAAGTAATTGATTACATATGCGCGCATATTATCACAATATTTGGGAGGTCCATATTCTGAAATGATCTTAACAATGTCTTTAATATCATCCAGGTTCAATACCTTTTGTTTATAGGCTTCATGAAAATATGGCCAAAAATCGGCATATCGCTGAGCTTTAATGAGGCCAGGGATTTTCTCAAGAGGGACATTGATATCGTAATCCCAAAAGCATTTTTTTTTTAGATTCAGGGGTATCATTTTAATATCTCCCAATGACCTTTTTTGGTTGCCCCTACATGGCGAATGATACCGCTTTTTTTTGAGTTTGTCCAAATGGTATTTGACGCCATTAATGCTGATTCCTGCTTTTTTTTTGCCAATTCTCATCGCGTAATATATCAGAAATGCCCTCAGAAAGGTCAGTCAGGGATTGCCTGAGCTACGAAACATCCATCTGGCGGATTTTGATCAGTTGGTTTTAATGTTGAAATGTTCTGTTAGATCAGGATGGAATAAACTGAGGGAATGGCAGGCTTTTTATATTTTATACTCTGTTTTGTCAAACAAAGAAATTCGGTTGAAATGACAGGGGTGCACTAAAAATTTTTTAAAGGTCAAGCATGTTTGCCGAAAGGACGACCTCAGTTTTGTAAATCAAGCAGTTTTATGGCCCTTGCAATGATATTTGATATTTATTGTCATATTTTGATGTCTATACCCATCCCATCACAAAAAAACTGCAAACCTTTAATATGCATATCTTTTAAATCATAATTTAGACATTGATAATAGCTATTACATGTATGAATATCAAGACTTAAGTTATGGGCTGCCATGCGCGATATACTTGAAATATTTGCAAGCCCCGATTGTTTGGATTGATGAAATTGTTGAGTTAACTGTTGAACCTTTTCCGGATTTTCACAGGCGTATTGTTTTCGGACAGCCCAGACACCAAATACAAAGGGTAAATTTGTTTGTTTATGCCAGAGTTCACCCAAGTCATAAACATACGGGAATAATTTTTCCCAGTGATATTTCAAAGCAATGTCACCAATGACCAATGCAGCATCAGCTTTATAAGTACAATCAGGGGATATAACAGATTGCGTTGAAAAGTGTGCGCCAATACATTTTTTTTTCAGCAATAATTTCAAAAGCGCTGATGCGGTTTCAGATTCATTGGTTAATATAATATGTTTACCATTCAAGTTATCCAATGAAAATTTACTGACAATCTTTACACTCATTACTTTCCCGAAACTTGAAATGGAAAGATCCGGTATTAGAGTCCATTGTTTTTGATTTTTAGCATAAGCAATTGAAGATACTGGACTGATATCCAACTGTCCCATTGTAAGCATTCTGTTCAATGTTGCTGGCGGCGCACTTGTTATTTGATAAGCACCATGATCTCGCATATCCAATCCATAGTATATTGGTGTAACATTCATGTATTGAATACGTCCCAATCTCAGACGTTTCTGGATAGTACTTTTTTTTTCAGGTATTGTTGAATCAAACATAACGTTTTATGATTTTATTTGTAATAAGGATGACCATCATACAGCAAATTTTTTAAAAGCAATCTCATTTTATATTATTCTTTCAATCCAGACAAAAGAGTTTCCGTGTCAAATCCAAACAAGCAGAACGATCCTTATGATATCCCTCACCCTTTAAAAATCTGATAGGATC
>Ga0272440_1003917_pt1 | contig 10900 bp, 3 predicted proteins | sample SSMMMBAug17_FD_192440 | JGI IMG/M metagenome (GOLD analysis project Ga0272440, IMG submission 192440) | Marine sediment archaeal communities from Little Sippewissett salt marsh, Falmouth, MA, United States - SSM-MMB-Aug17 | ecosystem: Environmental > Aquatic > Marine > Wetlands > Sediment ... | reverse complement strand
GTGTCTTAAATCATCAATTGGGCTTGGGGGATAAATTGTTGAAGAATAAGTTTTTCTCAATTTTTTATTCCTGGCACCTTTAACCGATCTTTTTTTACTGACTTGTGCTGAAACAGGAAATCTCAAAACAACATTTTCTTTGTTTATGTGAACCCAGTAGCCGGAATTTTTTTGCAAAATGAAATCATCACTAGATGATGGTGTATAGTCACTGTTTTCCCAGTACCATATTCGCCTGTCAATCAGCTTATCCACATCTGAAACTGTATCAGAAAGATGAAATGGGCCCGAACGAATGGAGCCATTGTCATCATATTCAAGTACCTGTAGATACCCCCAATAATAATCCTTTTCATTTGGACAGCCGATCATGTTCCAACCTTCATCTGTTGATGAATTGTATAATAATTCAATATCTAAATCACTGTTTTTAGCGACAGGAATGCCTTGAATTTGGCAATTCATCCCATCCCTTGCCAGAAACCAATACGATCTACCTGGTTCTAATTTTAGATCATTTCCATATTCAACATATGCACCAATACCTGGATCATATGTTGCTATTTTGTAATTTGATTGATAACTGCCAATAATGCTTTGACTGAATAGTATTTCAGCTTCAGGTTTTTCAGGCCAATATGGGATAGAAATGAGTCTGAATTTATCACTAGTAATTCCAGCTGCAATCTGAATGTTTTCACTGGCTGAAATGGTTCCAATTTTAAAGCTGGATTCCTCAGACCATATCACTTGACCACTGGACAAGTCTCTATATCCTGATTTCCAAATGTATTTTAATCCTTCTTTAATATCAGTCGCTGGTAATGTATATGAGGATGAAAGTGTTTCGGTATAAAAACTGTCTGGATATTGAGGTAATTGATAGGGTTTACCACATTGTTTTATCGCAAATAGCTTTGTATAGGACACAGCGTTATCAATTTCTAAAGTAACAGGTGTTTGATAAAAAATACTTTCATTTTCAGGTCCAATCACTTCTGGAGCGGGTGGTTTTTCTGTAAAAACAGCAATTACATTTTTGTCTGAACTCATTACAATATTCAATTCTGATTCGGCGGCCTCGATGTCGCCTTCCCAATGATCAAAAATATATCCGGATTTGGGTGCTGTCGTTAAACGAATGGTTGCATTTGAAGTGTAATTTTCTGTACAATCCCCAGGACAAAGAATACCTTCAGCAGAAACAGCGCCTGTATCTAAAGGTGAGATGGATATATCCAACTTGACATATGAAATGCTGATCTCTCCTATGGAAATGTAACTGAGTGCATTACCGGTTATCAATTCATAATCCCAGGCACTTTGATTGGTAATACGCACTGCAAAATAATTTCCTTTGGGTATTGTAAAATTTTTCGTTCCTGTATGAAATATATGCGTTGTTGAGATATTATCACCTGCAATCTCTGCAAAAGGTCCTATTGGATAAAAAGTGTTGTTTTCAGAACAATAACCCATCTCAAGTATAAAGCGATCATTATTACCTGGTGCTTGAGAAAAGGCCAGTTGACCATTGAATATGTCTCCCCATGCGTAATTCATGTCTGACTCAACTGAAGACATATTCTTGAAGAGATGGGTTGAGTACCCTTCAATGACTATTTTATTGCTTAATAGATCAAAGATATTCGTTGTCAATATGTCGTTGTTTTGGAACCACCAGACATTAATAAAATACTGTTTAATATCATTAACAAGGGGATAAAGATCATTGATTTGGTTAATATTATGCGGTTGATCGATAATACCATCATTTTTGGTATCAGGCCCGGAAAAATCACTATAATAATTTCCAATGAATGATTTATAAATGTTTTGGTTAAACTTGTATTGAATGGAAGTGGGTGAATACCATTGATTTAATTTGTTATCTGATAATGCACTATTGATATCATTTTCTTTGAATGAATTCAGGTAAAGCACATTATCACGACATGAATGCATTTTTAGTAAAATTCCATAATCATTATTAGAAGATAGATTATTCATTAACTGATTGTATTGTGATGCCTCAAGGTGAATACCTGCTTTGGCATTAAACATACATTGATTATTGATAAAACTATTTTTATGTGAGGATTCAACATATATGCCATTTTCAGTATTGAATGTACAAAGATTATTGAATAGACAATTATTCTGTGTTGCATTCAGATATATACCAAATGCATTATTATTGTCGGTTGTGATCCCACATTGATTATTTAAAATATGGCATCCACTTGCACCAGTATCTATAAATATGCCTGAGGATGGATACTGCGTCGCACCATATAGAGAAAACCCTTGAACATTGACATTTGATTCCAGAATATGAATAACTGATTTACTTGTATCACTTCCGATGATCGTTGTATGGGTATATCCATTTTCTGATTTAAGGAACAATGGTCTATTAATGATAATATTTTCATAATATTCTCCATCTCTGACAATAACATGTGCATTGTCTGATGACACATCAATTGCAGCTTGAATATTGGAGTAAATTTCATTTTGTCCGACATAGATGATATTTTCGGTTGTCATAAACACAAATGAGTATGGATTGACAAGTGAATTACCAGCAATATCCTGAACATTTGTTGTAACAATTACTTGATATTGCGTATGATATGTCAGGGGTGTTTGCGGAATAAATGTTGCGGTGATACCATCATATGAAATCGACCCAGTGATGTTATCAATGCCATCACTGATTTGAATTGTTGACAGATTGATGCTGGATGATTGCATCGGTTCAGAAAAAACGACTGCGACTGAAATGTCAATTTTTTCATTTAAGCATTGATTACAGGGCGATGTTTGAATAATTGTTGGCGGTTTTCTGTCTGGTCCTGAACCCGTTGTAAAATACGTTTGAAATAGCTCTGACAGGGAATTACCCAAAGTATCTTTAACGTCCTGGAATATGGTAACAGTGTACGTTGAATATTCCCTCAACGTATTTTTCGGATGTAGTTTTACTGTCGTCCCTGCAGCAGAAATGTCAATTGGAATAATAATGCCTTGATCATTTTCAATTTGAATGGTTGTTTTTGTCAAAGAAGCGGCATCCATTAATTCAGAGAAGTTTACGAACACTGGCGATACAGTATTAATGCCGGTTGCTCCAAAAGAAGGATATACAGAGACGATTTCGGGCGTTTTATATGTATACAGAGAATATAAATCGTCTAATGGGGGACTGACAAATGACCATAATCCACCAGTCAGTATATCATATCCCCAACTTTTGAATTTTGTTATTTGTAAGGCTGGTATATTATCAATCGGAACAGTATATGGAGATGCCAGACATTTAAAAGGGTAGATATATTGATGATCATTACCGGTTAGAACAGTTGAAGGGCCTTTGGCAACAAAGTCAAGGTTATCTGTTACATATCCAAATTCAATCAACAAGGTGTATCCAATTGCTGGCGGTGATATAAAAGCGATTTGACCATCCCAGGAATCGACCTCAGTAAATCGTATTTCCGGATATTCAGGTTCAAATAAATATATATTTTTTTCCTTTTCTGACAAACTGATTTTCCCAGGGGCGATATCTTTTTTATTCCAATACATCATATTGTCTTGATTGAACTGCCATGTCTGAATCAAATAGTTGTCTGTCGTTAATGCCAAAGGGAATAAGTCATTGGGTTCGTTAACATGGATGCTGAATTCGCTATCTGAAATACCATTCATATCCAGGTCATCGGAGGCATTATCAGAATAAAAATTACCCAGTTTCATTTTAGTCATCAATTGGTTATATTTCAATTTCAGGTCACAAAGACTATTCCAATGATTGTTGGATTCACTGGAACTGACATTGCTTGTGTTATGAATAAAATTATTTAAGAAAATAATGTTGTTATCTGAGTTTTTTGCATATATAGCACTCTCATTTTCATCAAAAGAATTATTGGATATTATCACGTCTCGTGAAGCATACAATTGAATGCCAGTTTCGTTGTTGTGGACAAGGTTGCCAACGACTGTGTTTCTATTTGAAATATAAATATTTACTGCAATGGAATTGGAGACATAAGTATTGCCATAAATGAGATTTTGGTTTGATTCTGAAAGAAATAGTCCAGAATCACAAAATGAAAAAACATTTTCTGATAATGAATTGTTATGCGTTGAATCCAGATATATGCCTTGATTCAAATGACGAAAAGTACAGTTTGAAATGACTGTGCTTAAAGATTGAAATAAATAAATTCCATGTGCTTCGACAGATTGATCTGAATAAAAAACATTATTCTTGAGTTCACAATTGTTTGCATTTTCAATATATATGCCTGAAAAAACAGTAAAACCATTTATCGTGACATGATCTTCAATAATCGTAATGGCATTTTCTGAAGAAGCAATCCCTTTGATTACTGTATTCAGATAGCCATCTTTCCCTCGGAGGTGAATGGATTTATCCACAATAAGTGTTTCATTATATAAACCTTTTTTTACAATAACAGTATCATTGGGTACAGACGTATCAATCGCAGATTGGATTGAAGTATACATTTCTTGTGGGCCAACAAAAATTTCTTTTGCTGAGGCCAGACCATTTGACAACAATAAAAGAATAATAAGTATATGTATCATATTACTTTAATTCCTCTCAGGTGTTTCAGGGAATGAAGCCATTTCTTCTTTTTTGACATTTTGTTCATTCATATATTCCATGATAATTTCTTGATAGGCATTATCATCATCAAACGCATCTAAATCATTTCGATTAAACCGCTCTGAAATTCTGCCTGCTGCAAGCAAACTTCTAAGCTGACCTTCGTTTGCAATGGTCTCTGAAGAAACAACTGTTTCACCAGATAAACCATATGAGGTTGTAAAAGAATCTTCTTGTATCGTTTTTTCATCATCCATTTTTGTCTGTTTTTCAGTCAGACTGTCATCAGTTTCATCCATATCCTTATTAAAATCAAAATCTCTTTCAAGCATATCAATGTCTTCTTCAGGCATTTTTTCTGCATCTGAAGGTACTTTGTTCAATTTGATAATGGTTTGTTCAAAATCTTTCAAAAGTAATGGTGGAATATCTGGCATGGCTGTCCCAATAACTTCCAAACGCGTATTTTCAAGGGCAATGACTCTGGTCAAATCGATTTGTGCAAGAATAATGAATTCAGATCCTCTAACACCAATTAATGCAGTAGGTGTTTTTACTTTGAATGCAGATTGATTGAAATCTTTCACCTTTTTGACACTGAAACGCGCTTTTCCGCGTGGCATTTTGATATGAGAAGAACGAAATTTTGTTTTCCTCTCAAACACAACATCATGGATCATTATTTTTGATTTGGGAGCCAGACTCACTCTGCTTTGATCATATAAATGAATACTGACTTTTGCATTTTCCAATGTAATAAACACATCACCTTTCAGCACAGGGATATCCTTTTTCACATAATATCCTTCAAACAAAAGAGGATGAATCACAATGACCTTTCCACTCACCAGTTGAACTTTACCCACAACTCTTTCCAATCCCCCTTTAAATTCTTTTTTAATCGTCAGGCCAGGTGGAATTAATGAATCTTCAGCATAAGCACATTCAATGATAAGACTTATCAGAAGAAAGCAGTATATGAATATTTTTAAGGCATTTGTTTTCATATTTTTTTCCTAATAAAACAAATTAAAATCAGAATCTGATTTCATAAGATAGTAATGTTATGTGTTTTTTATAATCCAGATCATTAATGGTTGAATTATTTTCAGTATAGTTATAGCCCATTTTAAGCAGGTCTCCATAATCAAGAAGGGTTCTTGAAAAAGTCAGTCCTGCAAACTTTTTTGTATCTTTTCGTTTAATACCATAGACAGTGTCGATTCCTTGATATCTTTTGGATGCAAAGTAACCTGATATGTGGCATTTAACTTGCCAGAGCAGCATGACTGAGACACCTGCATTTAATTTTAGCTGTTCAAATGAGAGATCATGCGTTGAAGCATGGTTTTCTTCTGCAGAAAAACCTGTGACAATAAAAGTGTCTTTCAGCTTGTAATAGAAATCGTTTGATAGCGCGATTAAATGCCCATCTTTTTCATGATTTTGAAGCCATGTTTGCATTTCATATTGGCCAGACAATGCATAATGCAGTTTTTCATGAATCGTCCAAATAATTTCAGGTTTGATTCGATGACGTCGTAAAAAAAGTGTGGCATCAACCCAATAATGCGCAGGGATATATCCTAAGTTCAAAACTATTGGTTCAATTTGATAGGATAAATTTGTAAACAATGTACTGGCAACCATATTGTATTCAGTTAAGTCTTGATGAAAGGTTTGATAATGCCTGTAACCTGTTTGAAATTGAAGTGAATTTTCTTTGAAAAAAGTATAATCTGCAGAAAAATATGCAGAGACAATGCTATCTTTTTCATCTGTTTCAATATCTTCCATTTCCATATCAGGAGACTGTAGAATCACATTGTCATTGTATTGATAATCAGTTTTTACAAACACCTGAAAGGGTTTTTGTTTTTTCTTTATTTTTTTAATCAGTTTAATCCATTTCAAAACATCATCCTTGAGCTGCCCGGATTCCAGCTGATCTTTTAAATAACTTAGAATTTCTAAAGCGTTATCAGTATCACCTAATTGTGTATAACAAATTGCCATATAATACCGGCAGTTATTTTTTATATATGGACTCATTACAGATGTTTCTTTAAAATATGACAATGCTTTTTGATAATATTTTTGATTGAATAAACAAATCGCTGCATGATAATGTGAAAGCACATGCTTTGGATTTTCTTTGACATTCTGTTCAAATAACAGAAAGGCCCTGGCATATTCCTTTTCTTTGAATGACAAATATGCCAATTCATAGGTTAATCCATAGATATGGGGATTGAGTGCTTTTGCTTTATATAAATGCTTTCTGGCCAGTGAGAGCTTACCCGATTCCAGATAAGTTCTTCCAATGTAAAAATGGCAAAAGGGATCATTGGGCATATATGTCAATGCTTTTGTTAAGTAGGTTTGCGCTTCTTCATATTTTTTATCTTCAAATGCAAAAACACCTAAGTCATAATATGAGCCGCCTTTTTGGTATTCAGTACTTGCGATACCAGGAGTTAATAGCATTAAAATCAGTACGATAAAAAAATGGACCTTGAACATCAAGGCCAAAAATTGTTTTCTAAAATGAATCGTAAAATAATACATTTTGTTTCCACATGTTTTGGTATAGAATTTCTATTGGAAAATGGTTTGTAAACCCATCATTTACAACAGGTGAATATTTATTTCAAAAGCAACTGTTGCAAAACATCAATAAAACAAGATGCTGGTTTCGGACACCCCCCTTCTTTTGAAATGTCATCATTTCCATCAGTTTCACTAGAAGTGTTTGCATCCTTAACTTTCATTCCAACAGATGTTAAATGATGCATATCAATTAAAACAAGCCCATCATTTTGTACGATAAATGGGAGTGATGTTTCACTGAACCCAAAATTACCATCACCACGCTCGTTCGCCAGTATCGTCAATGACTCCCCAAGAACCGATAAACTTTCTATATTTTCAAATAATTTCGATTTTTGATTAATAAGTAATGGTAACGAAATGATGGGCGCATTATCAGCCCGGCCTGAATTATCAGACGAATGAACAGGATTGTAACGTACAATATGCCCACTGTCTTTTTGGGTAAAATAGATATTCGCACCACTTCCTGCGGCTTTATCGCCAAAAGAATACAATGAAACATTTGCAATGAGTAAATCATCAGAACTGAGCCTGTATTGATCCGATTGTTTCAAATCAATATGATAATAATCTGTGTTACTGTCATAATCCAGACGACCTCCTTCAGTGTCATTTGCATCGTCAATATATAAATAATCCAAAGGGATTGGTGGAATATTGATATCAATATTTTTATAGTTTCCTGATGCATCTTTCAGGGCGACATTGAACATAGTACCAGCCAGTGGATAAAACTCAACACTGGTCTTTGTTTCAGTTTCAATCGTATCTTCAAATGATGTCTCAAAAGCTGTTTGTTCTGATGATTTGTTTGAACGTTTACTTTCAATTGTGGCGTAATCGACAAATGTAATGGTATAACTACGTAAAGGATTGTCCGGTTTTTCATCCAGATAAAAATGAAAACTGACGTCATATGTAATATCGCCTTGTCCTGGGATTTCATAGCGCATATTTGTCCATGCTTGATCAGGTTGCCATTCATAAATAATTGGAGCTACACTTGTTCCTGCTCCTGAATAATGTGATTGATTCAAACTTTGTTCTATGCCTGATTGCCCATTCACGATTTTGATCACCAGATGATCATTGTCAGTAAAATTGGTTTTAACAATCCTGCATTGAAAGCCCGTGTTTGTAGTGCTGTGAGAAACATCAATCTGTGGGGAATCTGGATTGTAATGATTGGCTTGTGTCATTGATACAGGAACAGTCTTATTGCTATCAAGTGTAATGATTGTATCGTCATTTGCTCCTTTATATTCATAAGGGAGATAACCGCTTCCTTGTATCAGAAGTCTGTAATCGCCATTTTCCAGACGTTCTGAAAATGTTCGATCCGAGACATGAAAAACCGCTCTCACAATTGCTCCAGTTGTGGCATCAATCAATGAATATTGATATTCTTGAGGTCCGGAATCAATGTTTACATGAAGGACATAACTTTTGGCAATGGGTGTCAGCTCTGGAATGGATATGTTTTTTATGACATTTTCCTGGTTCACTGATAGTCTTTCTCTTTTGATATACATCACATAATCTTCAGGCTCGGTTGTATCTTTAACAGTAATTTCAAGGACATAGCTTTGCCAATATATGTCAGGAAATTCAAAGGAGAGGTCAGGTTGAATAAATTGCGGGTTTACTGACTTGAGCTCATTATTCGATTCAACAACAGTCACAGGAACAGGCTTCAATGTGACAGAATATTTTAACGTTAATTGGATTTCCTGATCCGGATGTTGAATCATATTTGAGGGAATATTTTCTACGATGCCTTTCAGACTGCCTTTTCCATTGATGACAGTCACTTGTCGAACAAGTTGTTCCGCATAATGTCCCACACTATCCCGGACATCATAATACAGAAAGTATTCGCCCAGGATGGACTGATTGACCTGACCGGTGACTAAAATTAAACCGGTTAAATCGCCATCTTCTTCGTCATGGGCAGTTGCTCCGGGGTCAGTATAATTTTGGCCGGCAATGATCTCGTCATTGGCATTTCCAAGAAGTGTAATAACAGGCGGAACATCATCTTCAGGTGGTGGATCATCGGTAATTACATAATATACAGGGTTGATAATAATGCTCATTTCAGCAATATTTGAATCCTTGTTGCCATCATTGGCAATAAACGAAAATTGATCCGCGCCGCTTTCATTTGGATCGGGTGAATAAATAAATGCGCCAGTTTTTGGATAAATGATTGTCAACGCCCCTTTTTCAGGTGGACTGAAAATACTGTATGTCAGGCTGTCATTATCAATATCTGTTGCACGAAGAATTCCTGTTTTGTCATATCCCTGGTCAGTAACGATTTTGCCATCACGTGCAACAGGTCGATCATTGGCAGGACTAATTCGAATCGTGACAAGGCTTACATTGGAATCATGTTCGCCATCATTCACCCTGTAAGAAAAGGAATCCAGGCCATTTTTATCCGTATCAGGGGTATAAATATAGTCTCCGGTTTCAGTGTTGGTCAGGCTTATCGTTCCCAATTGCGGAGAATCGACAATTTGAAATGTGACAGATTCGCTATCTTTGTCTGCATAAGACAGTTTACTGGTTAAGACTTTGTCTTCATCACATATTTCTGTGATATCATAAGAAACTGGCGAATCATTTACTGGAGAAACACGTATACTGATATGAGCGAAACTTTCACTAAAAGGTGTTGTTCCACCGCGAGTAGCGATATTGAAGTTTGTCGTGCCATTATCAATATCACTGCTCCGATCCCATGCACAAAAGGACAGTTTACCTGTTTGATTGCCCGAATAATCCAGGTGGGGTAAAAAGCGAAGCCGTGTTGTTTCACCATTGGCATACAGTAGAATGGCATTGTTTTCTGAAATATTTTCAATACGATGCCAATTTTTGCCATAATCAGTTGAAAATTGCCAATAGCCATTGGTATTGATCACATCCATTATGGCAATGCCTGTTTTTGTATTCGTATCAATATCGGATATGATCTCATCTATTGCCAGTAAATCTTCAATCGCCGTCCCATTGTTCATAAAGGAATCTTCGTTTATTGGAGCAAGGTATATCATTTCATCACCAGTAATCACAGGCGCGTTATTCATATGTGATAACATCAGGTGACTGGTATTGAAACGTCCGACAAATCGTCCGGCCTCTGCTTGCGTCTTGAGTATGGGTTGTCCGATAATGACAGTTCGATGCATGTATTGATTGCCTTTTATCTGACTACCACCCTGTGACTGCGTGTAGTATTCCAGATGATACTGGGATGTCGCTGCCAACAGGGGGGTGTAGATGAATATGAATACGAGAATGATATGGTATTTCAATTGATATATTCCTTCTTTATTAAATTGGTGTCAGACAAAGGTAAATTTCGCATTTCCATCAATCTGATTCCGATAGTTTCTGTAATACAAAAATTGATTCAGCTAATGCAATCTGACTGTTACTATTAATATCTGCATTTACATATGGCTTAGATGATATTTGGGCTTTTGTGCAAATTTGCAGACTGATAATCAGGTCCGACCCCAAATACCAAATACAATTGTTTTAACATGGCATTACCAAAGGATTTGGCAATATTGGATTAATATGTGCAATTCTATTTCTGAATCTCACAGGCTTTATTGATTGAAGCATATCTAA
>Ga0272440_1003916_pt1 | contig 10901 bp, 5 predicted proteins | sample SSMMMBAug17_FD_192440 | JGI IMG/M metagenome (GOLD analysis project Ga0272440, IMG submission 192440) | Marine sediment archaeal communities from Little Sippewissett salt marsh, Falmouth, MA, United States - SSM-MMB-Aug17 | ecosystem: Environmental > Aquatic > Marine > Wetlands > Sediment ... | reverse complement strand
CGTAGCATGCTACGTCTCTACGGCACGTAAACCTCAATACGAATATTTAAAATGGGGAACTTATTTTTCGAAAGTTCCTAAGAAATAACTCCTTGATATTTTGAAATGCCCCAGCAGACAAACGAATGTTTTCCCCCAACTTGTACATATGCGCCCCCATTTCTCTCTTGAATACAAGGAGATTGTTGATGCAAATAGAAAAAACAAATCTAACAGAAAACACAAAATCAGCAAAAATTTTGGTTGTTGATGACGAAACATTAAACTTGAATTTCTTAGCTACACTTTTAGAGAATCATGGATTTACTGTTGATCAATTGTCTAGCGGAAAAAAGGTGATGCAAACTGTAAAAGAAGCACCACCAGACTTGATTTTACTGGATATTTTGATGTCACCAATAAATGGCATTGAAGTTTGCCGATGCTTGAAAGCAGATGCATCAACCCGCGATATACCAGTCATATTTTTAAGTGCGTTAAAAGAGGCGGATGATATTGTTGAAGCCTTTTCAGTTGGCGGCGTCGATTATATCGTCAAACCATTTAGAAACAAAGAAGTTATTGCCCGTGTCAACACACATATTGCACTTCGTAAAACACAACAATCTCTTCAGGAAAATAAAAAAAATTTGGAGTCTATCTTTAATGCATCAAGTGCGATGATAATTATTACAGACATGCAAGGTAACATTGTTGATGCGAACCCCATGGCCGTTCAAAAATATGGCTATTCCAAAGATGAATTCCTGAAAATGTCTGTTACTCAACTGCTACACCCGGATAATTCGCATCTATTTGAAACGTTTACCAGCTTTGTCAAAAAAAAAGGAAAAGCACGCATTGAATCCAAAGATGTTCGAAAAGATGGCAGTACTTTTATGGTAGAAGTTCAGGGAAGTATTGCTGAATATAATGGAAAACCGCATTTCCTTGGCATTTTAAAAGATATTACCGAACAAAAACAGATTGAACAAAATCTGATAGAATCAAAAAATGCTGCTGATTCTGCAAACCGGGCCAAAAGCAATTTTTTAGCGGTAATGTCACACGAAATCAGAACGCCGATGAATGCCATTATTGGAATGACAGAATTGACATTGCAATCAGATATTAACTCTGAGCAGGAACATAACCTGAATGTTATTAAGGAGTCAGCGTACCTGCTTCTGGACATTATTAATGATATTCTTGATCTCTCAAAAATTGAAGCAGGCAAATTGACATTGGAAGATATTGACTTTGATTTACATCAGATGCTTGACAATATTGTTCGTATTTTCACCATTCCTGCCGAAAGGAAAGGTTTATCCATTCACCTGGAAATGGCGGATCAATTACCCCAATATATAAAAGCGGATCTGATAAGACTCAAACAGATATTGGCAAACTTGACAAACAATGCAATCAAATTCACAGAAACCGGCAATATCAACATAAGAGTGAGACAGAAAAACAGTTCAAATCTTGTTTTTTCTGTTACAGATACAGGTATTGGAATTCCTGAAGACAAATATGATCAAATTTTTAATAGTTTCACACAGGCAGATCTTTCCACCACAAGAAGCTATGGTGGTTCAGGACTTGGACTGACCATATGCAAAAAATTGACTGAAACCATGGGCGGTCAAATCAATGTGATCAGTAAACCGGGTTTTGGCAGTACATTTACATTTTCAATCCAGTTTAAACAGGGAGACCCCAAAAATGTTAAAATGGACAGCCAATTGAACAATTGGGAACAATTAAAATGCGATTCCAAAGAACTGAATATTCTTATTGTTGAAGACAACTTAGTCAACGCTAAAATTGCGGATAAATTTTTGTCAAAAATGGGACATTGTTCTTCAATTGCAAACAATGGAAAAGAAGCCCTTGAATATCTTTCCCTAGAGCATTTTGACCTTGTTCTAATGGATGTTGAGATGCCCGAAATGAATGGACTGGAAGCGACAAAACGAATACGCAAAGGCGAAGCGGGATCTACAAATATCAAAATTCCGGTGATTGCAATGACCGCCCATGTATTAAATGAATTTCGAGCCGACTGCAAAACCTCTGGAATGGATGACTTTGTTTCAAAACCGGTCAATTTTTATGAATTGGGTATTATTATCAAAAAATATTGCGCTTTACTGCAAAACAATTCTAAAGTGAATACAAGTACACAACCTGTTTCAAGCAATGAACTTATTGTAAACAAAACTGAAGCATTGAAGCGGCTGGATGGAAGTGAAGAAATATTTGAGATGATTTGTGAATCTTTTTTAGAAGATATTGCCGATGTAATTGATAATTTAGATCAATCTTTGAATCGCAATGACTATGAGGATGTTCGATTTAACGCCCATACATTAAAAGGTTTGTGTGCAAACATTGGGGCAAATAGTTCAATCGAACTTGCACAGCAACTGGAATTCATGGCCAAAGAAGGCGGGCAATATGCGGACCAGTTGAGACCGCTTTTTGAAAAAATATTAAAAGAGTTGGATAAGGTCAAAGAAATTATTACATAAATTCGGTTACAGCTAGGAAAAAATAAAGATGAAGTCACAATATAAAGGCAAACTATTACTGGTTGACGACACTGAGGAGAATTTGGACTTGTTGATTGAAATTCTCAGTGAAAGCTACGACCTCAGCATTGCAGTGGATGGCAACAGTGCCTTGGAAAGGGCTTCATTGGATTTACCCGACCTGGTTTTACTGGATATTATGATGCCAATCATGGATGGTTACGAAGTCTGTCAAAAAATTAAAATAAATCCACGCACTAAAGACATTCCAATTATTTTTCTGACATCAAAAACAGATACTGATAGCATTGTAAAAGGATTTGAATTGGGAGCAGCTGACTATGTCACCAAACCATTTAATGAAAAAGAACTTCTGGCAAGAGTAAAAGCCCATATCGATCTTCAACGCGCTAGAGAAGATGCTGAAAAAGCAAGAAAAGAAGCGGAAAAGGCAAAAGAAAAGGCAGAAAGATCTGAGAAGTACAAATCTGAATTTTTGGCGACCATGAGTCATGAAATCAGAACTCCCATGAATGGTGTTTTGGGGATGACATCGCTTTTAATGTGTACCAAACTCAACCCCCTTCAAAAAGACTACCTGGAAAGTTTGAAAAGTAGTGGTGAAACACTATTGGCTATAATTAATGATATCCTTGATTTCTCCAAAATTGAATCCGGTAAAATGATACTTGAAAAGAAATCCTTTAAACTGGCCCAATCTATTGAAGAGGTTTATAACGTAATGGCTTTCAAAGCTGCGGAAAAAGGGATTGAACTCATTGAAAATATTGATCTCAATGTTCCAAATTCTATCATTGGCGATGAAATCCGTTTGCGACAGATTTTATTTAATCTTATTGGAAATGCGATCAAATTTACAGAAAAAGGGGAAATCTATTCTAGCATAAGAACAGTCGCTAAAGAGAACCAACATTATATACTTGAGTTTTCAGTTAAAGATACAGGCATCGGTATTCCTTCAGAAAAGAAGGATCAACTGTTTAAATCCTTCAGTCAACTGGACACATCCACAACACGAAAATATGGTGGATCCGGTTTGGGGCTGGCAATATGTGATCGATTGGTGCATCTCATGGGAGGAAATATATGGGTGGAAAGTGAGGAAGAAAAAGGAGCCACTTTTTTATTTACAATTGAAACAACATCAACCGAAACTCAGACCAAATCACAGGTGGTTACACCTGAGCTTAATGGAAGGCGTATATTAATTGTTGATGATAATCAAACACTGGCCAATGTCATTGCTTCAAAATGTCAGAACTGGGGAATGATACCATGCATTGCAGGATCTGGAAAAGCAGCACTCGTAGAATTTGAAAAAACTTTTCAAGATAAGGATAAACATTTTGATATCGTCGTAATGGATATTGAAATGCCTGATATTAATGGGCAGGATCTTGTTCAGCTCATGCAGCAACATCCAGATACTTATGACTTTCATTTAATCGGCTTCAATACAATCAAACAACCCACTGAGTGCAATGATCAAAACGAAGAAACTGATTTCATCATGTTAAGGAAGCCTTTCAGGGAGTCGTCATTTTATAATCAACTGATCCAATGTTTTGCATCTCAAGCAACACAATCGAAAAAAGAACCAGAAAAGATTAAATCATCCCCTGACTTGGGAAAACAGTATCCCCTCAATATTTTAGTTGTCGATGATGTTTCTATCAATCAGAAAGTCATCATACATTTTCTTAAAAGGATGGGGTATCAAGCAGATATTGTTAATAATGGTCTTGAAGCTGTAGAGGCAAGTTGTAAAAATCATTATGATATTATTTTTATGGACATTATGATGCCCAAAATGGATGGTATAAAAGCGACTCAGGAAATTCGCAGAAAGTATTTAAAAGAAGATTATCCCTGGATTATCGCTTTAACTGCTGATGCCATCGGTGGTAAAAAAGAAGAATATATTGCTAGAGGGATGAATGATTACCTCAGTAAACCTGTAGAATTTCATGATCTAAAAACAATGATTTTAAAATATAATAAGAGGTCATCGCTATGAACAAAAAACTAATTCAATTATTAAAATCCAACGAAGACAATTTGATGGAAAAAATTCTTCATTATGCCATCGAAAGAGAGTACTCAAAATATACATCAACTTTAAAAGAAGCCTGGCGACTTTCCATTTCTGGTTTATCCAGTTCATTTATATCTGGACTTGAAACAGGACGAACTGATTTTGAGCTACATCCTGATGAAAACTACCCCGCAGATCCCATTGCAAGATTTGGTATTAACGAAGCGATTCTTCATAGAGAGCGTGGCATTGATATTGGTATGTTCCTTGGCTTTTTTAAGTACTATCGCAAGTGTTATCAGGATTTGATCAATGAGCATGTGACTGGAGCAGAACGTGAAGTGTATTGCAGATGGGTGGACCTATTTTTTGATCGTGTCGAAATAGGTCTTTGCAGTGAATGGATCAACACTAAACAAAAAAAGATTATTGAAGAGCTTCAAGATGCCAATAGAAAGATGACCAATGAAAAAAATAAATATCTGACTATCTTTGAAAGCCTGGCCCAACCGGTTATATTATTGACACCCCAGTTATACATTGACAATATGAATCATGCCGCATCCATTCTGTTGGATAAATCCAGCGTATCAGGTTCAAAATATTACTCAGTGGAGCAACACAAACAAGAAGATTTTACAGATAATCACCCACTGACAGACCAACATGTGAAAGACGTTTTTCCCTGGTTATACATGAATATTACTGAATTTCACTCAGAAAATCGACATCAACAAATTATGGAAAAGACAGTTCGCCTTAATAATGAAGATTGTGTCTTTCAAATTCATCTATCCCAAATGATGGATGTCAGCCAAAAGTTTCAAGGCATTTTGATCGTTTTTGATAACGTCACTATGTTGAAGCAAGCAGAAGAAGCAGCAGAAAAAGCCAATGCAGCAAAAAGTGAATTTCTTGCAAACATGAGTCATGAAATTCGTACCCCCATGAACGCAATTATGGGAATGAGCAATCTGGCCCTAAAAACTGATTTGGATCCCAGGCAATATGATTATATTCAAAAAATTGATAATGCGTCTAAGTCATTACTGGGTATTATCAATGATATTCTGGACTTTTCAAAAATCGAAGCCGGTAAAATGGAGATGGAAACCATTGATTTTGACTTAAACCAGGTCATGCAGAATCTATGTAACTTAATTGCTGCAAAAAGCCAGGAAAAAGGGCTAGAATTAATATTTAATGTGCCGCCGGAAACCCCCATGTTCTTAAAAGGTGATCCTTTAAGACTCTCGCAAATTCTATTAAACCTGGTCAATAATGCCATCAAGTTTACTGAAAAAGGGGATGTGATTGTTGCAGTTAAGGCGTTGACTGTTGAAGCGAATCAGGTTGTTCTTCAATTTTCAGTCCGAGATACCGGAATTGGCATGTCTGAAAGCCAGCAGAAAAAATTATTTCAACCTTTTCAGCAGGCGGATACCTCAACGACACGTGAATTTGGTGGAACAGGCCTGGGCTTATCCATTTGTAAAAAGCTTGTGGAAATGATGTCAGGAGAAATCAATCTTGAAAGTGAATCCGGAAAAGGCAGTCATTTCTTTTTTACCGCCAAATTTGAGCGACAGTCTGAACTCAACCAAGGCAATCCATTGATGAAAGAAACATTTTTGCCCATTAAAGTATTAATTGTTGATGATAATGAAACATGCAGAATTGTACTGAAAGACTATCTCGAAGATTTAAAGTTTACAGTTAAAGCCGTTGATTCCGGCAAAAAAGCACTTGAGATGCTAAAAACTTCAATAGGCAAAGATGAAAAACCTTTTGATCTGGTTATCATTGATTGGAAAATGCCGGAAATGGATGGAATTGAAACATCCAGGCAGATTCGTCGCCTGTTTGATTCTGAAAAAATGCCCAAAATTATCATGGTAACCGGATTTGGTCGTGAAGACGTGATGAAAAAAGCGGAAGAACTGGGTCTGGATGGATTTCTTTTAAAACCAACAACCCAGTCTCTTCTTTTTGACTCTACCATGCTGGCCTTTGGAAAAGATTTTGGGAGGGGTTATCAGCAAAAGAATCAATCCATTTCTATGTTAATAGACGGGCTTGATGCCATCCGAGGCGCACAAATTCTATTGGTTGAAGATAATGTCATAAACCAACAAATTGCCAATGAGTGGCTTACAGACGAAGGTTTTTATGTATCTATTGCAGTGAATGGACAACAGGCACTGGATTGTGTTCAAAAACGAATCAATGACAATTATTTTGATATCATTCTAATGGATCTTCAAATGCCAGTAATGGGAGGGCTTGCATGTACAGATGCCATTCGAAAGTGGGAGCAGGAAAATGAGTACTCACCCATACCCATTATTGCGATGACTGCTGATGTTATGCCGAAAACCAAAGACAAAGTGTTTGATAGGGGAATGAGTGATTATATTTCCAAACCAATTGATCCTGAGTTGCTTTTCAGTTTAATTGTTAAATATATTCCAGTCAAAGAGCGTGGACTACCTCAGGGATATATTGAAAAGCAACATGCGATCAGAAAGAAACAACGATTACCCTTTGACTCTCTCCCTGGTATTGATATAGATTTTGGATTAAACAGAGCGCGTCATAATGCCGCTTTATATATGAACATACTCAATAAATTTTATGTCAATCATCAACATACCGCAAATCAAATCAAGGAAGCCATTGATAAAAATGATTTTGAAAGTGCAGAGATCAAGGCACATACCATCAAAGGGTTGGCTGGAACAATTGGTGCCAAAAAACTACAAATCATCGGACAAGACTTGGAAAATGCGATTTATCAAAAAGAAAAATCTGCTCTACCCATACTAATTGATCGTTTTCAAAATGAATTAAATGCAATACTTCAGGTAATCAAACCCTATATCCGCATAACTCCTTCTACAGATATAGATAACTCACGTCTGGAACCTGGTGATACTAAAATGTTAAATCAACTACTCATCGAACTATCAGCCTTTCTTCAAGATGCAAAACCCGTTCATATCAGGGGAATTGCCAAAGAAATCAAGTCGAAATCTTGGCCTGATGAGTTCAACTCCTATATTATTGATATCCTGGAACAGATCAAAAAATACAAATACAGTGATGCTGCTACGCTTGTTAATTCAATGCTAAGTAAGCTTAATCTATAAATATCAATATGTTATGGTGTGAATAGGATCTAAGAAATAAATTCCTCATTCACCCATCCATGGATACGCCCGGTCTTTCATTATGGTTTTTCATGGCATACTTATTGCCTTCTAGTTCCCGCGCTTCAGCGATTATCGTTGTGCGCATCTCGACAAGTGTGCATTCCAATTTTTTCGATAATTAATATCGTGCGCATTCCTCCGGATATTCTCTTAGCCCCGATAGGGGCGACATCTTTGTAGACTGGGGCGTTAGCCCCAGATAATTGAATGAAGACTCAGTTTCTTATTAAGCCCCGATAGGGGCGACATCTTTATAAGCAATCAACAATATTTATGTCGCCCCTATCGGCATAGCCGTCAGGCTAAGAGCAAACAGTTCAATTTCAACGGCTCAAGTTCCCCCCTCAAGGGGGGAATTCGAGACGTTGGTGTTGTTCTGTTTGCCTTAGCCTGACGGCTATGCCCCTATCGGGGCTAAGATACTGACCGGTCAATTACCTGGGGCTAACGCCCCAGTCTACAAAGATGCCGCCCCTATCGGGGCTAAAAAAAGAGTGTGTACTTATTTTTCAGGATCTTCTTATGGGCCCTCCCATTCCCACGCAAAACGTGGGAATGGGAGGGCAATAAACATGCCATGAAAAACCATAGTTGAACGATAATAATAAGGAATTCAAAAAAAATAGCATACCCGTTTCTACCGGATCATAATTACATGCAAAATCGCGTAGAGACGTAGCATGCTACGTCTCTACGGCTCGTAAACCTCAATACGAACTTTTAAAATGGGGAACTTATTTTTCGAGAATTCCTAAGTTAAATGATAATTATATTAGAATTGAAGCCATCAATCAAAATAATTGTTTGATGGCTTTTTTTTATCAGGAATGCCGAAGGCCGGATTTGAACCGGCACGGACGTTGTCCACTACCCCCTCAAGATAGCGTGTCTACCAAATTCCACCACTTCGGCATATTGACATGACATACATTATGGCGTGGTTGCGTTGTCTACCTCAGGTCCAGGAGGTGCAGGGATATTTATCTCCTGCTGAATCGGCTGTTCTGATGATTTAACAGGAGCTTCTGTTAAAGGTGCATCTACAACAGCCTGCTCTGTTGCGGGCGTTGAAACTTTTGTTGGCTGTTCAGTTTCAGCTGTTTTTTCTTCTGTTTGATTACTTTGGGGTGCTGGTGCTTCATAATCGGACATAATTGATGATTCATTTCGTCCCCACATGATGGTTAACGAAAATGTGGTTAACATGAAAACGATTGCGATCACTGTCGTTGATTTGCTTAAAAATGTGCTTGCACCGGTTGTTCCAAATAGAGTTTGACTTGAGCCACCTCCAAAAGCCAGCCCCATGTCCGCTCCTTTTCCAGTTTGAAGCAAAACGATCATAATTAGCGCGATTGCGACAAAAATATGTATAATTGTTACGATTACAGACATTCTTTTAATCCTGACCACTTTTATTGATATTGTACAATTTCGCTGAATTGATCGGCATCCAGGCTAGCTCCACCAACCAATGCACCATCAATATCGTTCATGGCCATTAATCCTTTTATGTTTTTGGGTTTTACACTGCCACCATACAGAATTCGAATAACTGAAGCCGTATCGGCATCATAGAGTTCCTGAATTCGTTTCCTCAGATAGGCATGAACTTCTTGCGCCTGATCATCGGTTGCTGTTTTTCCGGTTCCTATTGCCCATACAGGTTCATAAGCGATGATGACTTCTTTTACTTGTTCAACAGGAAGGTCTTTTAACCCAATTTCAATCTGTTTGTCAAGCACAGAAAATGTTTTATTTTCATTTCTTTCATCTTCTGTTTCTCCCACACAAAACACCGGTTTTAAGCCCGCATGAATCGCTGTATGAATTTTTTGGTTAATTTGTTCATCAGTCTCTTGAAACAGCTGTCGACGTTCCGAATGACCCAGAATAACATACTGACAGCCGGCTGCAATCAGCATATCCGATGAAATCTCTCCAGTGAATGCCCCATTTTTTTCCCAATGCATATTTTGAGCAGACAGTCCTACTGAAGTTTTGTCAACTTCAGGAGCTACCTGTGACAAGGCTGTAAAGGGAGGCGCAATCATTACATCAACATCTGTGACATTGCCAACATTTTCAACTAACTTTTTGGCAGTAGCAATTGCTTCTTCACCGGTTTTAAACATTTTCCAGTTGCCAGCAATCAATGGTTTACGCTCAGGCATAAAGATTCCTCCTGTTATTGTTTACCAATCATTGCTGCAAGATCAACCATCCGAGCAGAATAGCCGGCTTCATTGTCATACCAGGACAAGACTTTGACCATGTTGTTGATCACCTGGGTTGTTGGGGCATCAACGATGGATGATAAAGCACATCCATTAAAATCTGATGATACCAAAGGATCTTCGCAATAGCCAAGAATATCCTTGAGTGTTGTTTCTGAAGCTTGTTTGAGTGCGTTGTTCACATCTGATGTGGTCACACCTGATTTGCCGATAGTCACAACAACATCAACCAATGATACATTGGGAGTTGGGACTCGAACAGCAAGGCCATTTAGTTTTCCGGCAAGCTCTGGAAGTACCAATGCGACAGCTTTGGCTGCTCCTGTTGATGTCGGAATCATTGAAAGTGCCGCTGCTCTGGCGCGTCGAAGGTCTTTGTGGGGGAAATCCAATAAGCGTTGATCCCCGGTGTAGGAATGAATAGTGGTCATCAACCCTTGTTCGATTCCAAAATTTTCCATTAGAACTTTGGCCACTGGTGCCAGACAATTGGTTGTGCAGGAAGCGTTAGATATTATATGATGCTGTTGCGGGTTATACTGATTGGAATTAACACCCATCACAATGGTAATATCCGGATTGTCAGCAGGGGCTGAAATAATGACTTTTTTAGCGCCTGCATCTAAATGCTTGGCAGCTGCATCACGTTTTCTGAACAATCCGGTACACTCAGCAACAATATCGATTTCATTGGTTTTCCAGGGCAGTTCAGAGGGATCTTTGATTGAGGTGACACTTATTTTTTTACCACCCACTATCATGTCATTGTTGTCTGTCTCGACTGTTACGTCGAGGTTTCCTTGAACAGAATCATACCGCAAAAGATGGGCCATTGTGGCTGCATCTGTGAGGTCGTTAATTGCGACAACCTCAACATCCGCAT
>Ga0272440_1003915_pt1 | contig 10901 bp, 8 predicted proteins | sample SSMMMBAug17_FD_192440 | JGI IMG/M metagenome (GOLD analysis project Ga0272440, IMG submission 192440) | Marine sediment archaeal communities from Little Sippewissett salt marsh, Falmouth, MA, United States - SSM-MMB-Aug17 | ecosystem: Environmental > Aquatic > Marine > Wetlands > Sediment ... | reverse complement strand
GCAACTGGAAAAGATTAAAAAGGCCCTTGTGTTTGTTTTTTCACGTCATGGGTTTAATCAAAATACAATTGGATTTTTTAAGGAGAATCATATGGCCTGGTCAACAGATGATCAATTATTGTTACAACAAAGATAAGACCATCAGGGAAATATCACGAAATGACAGATGGAGCAAAATATGTTCATTCAGGAAGTGGGACAAGGCCTCCTGATGCAAAATCCTCAAAACGAACAATATCAAAAATGGGGAAGTTCTTTTTAGAGCATTCCTACTAACGAACACTCAAGTAAAAAATGAATTACCTTAAAAACGCCATCAAAAAATCCAACAGGGATCAAGATAAGCTGGTGCCACCGGAAGAAACAATCCGCCTGGCAAAAAGGCAACTTGAAAAAATTGATCTGGATATTCTACAAGAAACACGCCGGATTGATAACAATCGTCTGGGAATCCCTGTTTATTTTAGCATTTGCGGTGAAGATGCACAAAAACGAACTGGCAAAAGAAAACAAATGGGAAAGGGAGCCGATCCCGCACAAGCTGAGGCCAGTGCTATCATGGAATTGATAGAACGTTTTAGCCTGTATGATTTCATTTCAACACCACACAATTTTCATGTGGATACATTTCAGAATATCCAATCTAAAGGAATTGATTTTGAATCCATTGCACGTTCTGTTAATGATACTGTTGACAGGCAATCACCGGAATATCCCTTTTTTGCAGAACTTCCCCTTCAATGGACAAAAGCATTTGATATTCAAAACAATACCTGGGTTGAGATCCCCTTTGACTGGTTCTTTCAAATCAATGCATACAATGGTTCCAGTGCAGGCAATTGTCTGGAAGAATCTATCATTCAAGGCATGAGTGAGGTTGTTGAACGTCATGCCTGCCATATGATTCTGAAAAATAAAATGTCAACCCCGCAAATAGACCTTGATACAGTCACAGATCCAACTGCCAGAGAATTGATTCACAGGTATCATCAAGCGGGGATTGAGTTAGCAGTATACAATTATTCAATGGATACTGGTATTCCAGTATTAGGTGGCGTTGCCTGGGACCCATCAACCTTCCCAAAATCCAGCGAGATTGTCTGGACAGCCGGTGCTATGCCCGATCCGGGAAAAGCCTTGTGCCGAGTTTTGACTGAAATTGCCCAATTGGGCGGAGATTTTAATACCCATTCCAATTATGAGCCCAGTGGTTTACCCAAATTAACTCAGGTGGATGACATCCATATCATGCATCCGGACAGTTTGGTGATACCATTTTCTGATTTACCAGATCTGTCCCATGACAATATTAAAATTGAAATCTTTCATTATCAAAAAGCATTGCGCTCTCTTTTTCCAAATATCTTCATTGTTGACCTTACTCATCCTGTTATTCAATTGCCAGCATGCTATGTTATCATGCCAGGTGCGTGTTTTAGAGAACGCGCCATCCATGCCAGTGTTGGGTTGTTCACAGCCAAATTGATTTCAACAGTATATCCTCCAGATATTGCGATAACGAAACTGGATGCATTGGATCGGGCGATGTCCCCACAATACTATATCCCATTTTACAAAGGGACTGTTTTAATGAACCAATCTGAACATGAAAAAGCCCTTGAAAGCTTTTACATTGCTTTGGATCGGGGGCCATTGGGTGAGGATCGTTGTGGAATTTATTTGTACATGGGGATGTGCGAAAAAAATGCACAAAGATATACACATGCTATTTCTGCCCTTAAAAATGCAGATGCCATTGATGACTGTCGAACTGATGTTTTAAATCTGCTGGGGGTATGCTATTATAAAACCAATCAATTTCACAAGGCTGTGGAAAGCTTTGAACGACTGATTGCCATTGATCCGGGCTCAGCCATGGATCATGCCAATTTGGGAGTCAATTATAAAGCTCTGGGCGAGAAACAAAAAGCCAGGCTATGTTTTGAAAAGGCCTTATCATTAGATGCAGGAATTAATTTTGCATGGGAACATTTGCTGCAACTTTGATAAACTATGCTTTTAAAGAAATAATTCCAGGATAAAAAACATGTCAAACAGTATTATCAAACAAGAAATCAACGATGAATTAATGCTATATCAAACCGGCAGGGAAATGGTTCATGTGCTGAACCCCACTGCCCGATTGATCTATGATTTGTATCAACAAGGCTATAACACAGATCAGATAACCGAAAGCATGGAACAAACATTTGATATTCAATGCACCCAAGATCTCAAGAATGATATTTCTGAATGCATTGCCCAATTAAAAGAAAATCAGGTAATCCTTTAGTTTGGAAAAAGCTTTGACAAATCATAATATTTTGTATATAGTACTGGATTGCCTGATATTTTTTAAGGCGTTAACAGTCTGTATGTTATTTAAATAAAATACTGATGTATTTCATGGAATAACATGCCATTAAATTTATAGAAGGAGATTGAGTTCATGGACAAAAAATCTGTATCCATTATGACAGCTTTGTGTATGATTATTTTTGTGCTTTTTGGGATTATTGTGATTGATTCACAAAAGCCGTCCGATGATCAATATGCTGACATCAAATCGGAAATTCAAAAAGCAGACGCTCACAAAGCAGACATTCAACCGGCATCTGCTGAACAACAACATGAAACAGTGACGCCGGCCAAACATGCTAAAAAAGCAGTTGCAGCAACAGAAGCTGAATGTCCAGCGAAAAAAGAAAAAGCTGTTGCCCCCCCGGAAGAAGCGCATGAATCAGCGCCCAAAGAGGCTGACACAGCAGCAGCGGCCTTGCCTGAGGGGAAAACAGAAGTTGCGGATGTTATCATGATGGAAAACCCGGCTTATGCTACGCATAAAAAGGGCATTGTGACATTTACCCATAAAGCGCATGTGGAAGATTATGAAATCGCTTGCGGGGAATGTCATCATGATTCAAATGGCAAACCCTTGACATTGAAAATGGGTGATCCTGTTCAAAATTGTATTGTCTGTCATTCCAAACCCAGCAGAAAAACTAAAGGCGTCAAGGGCAAAAAAGCAAAATTGGAATTCCACGCCGAGGCGCTTCATATGAACTGTATTGGTTGTCATAAAGCATACAACAAAGAAAATGGCACCAAAGCAGCGCCTGCTGGCTGCAGCAAATGTCATCCCAAATAATAAATTACAGCAATTTATTATCAGATTTATGACCATTCAACTCTGGGAAACTATAACCAGAGTTGAATGATCATTTCAATTATCTTGCCGGAGTTACAATGATTCAAATTCTATCATTTATCTCAGTTTTGGTGGCTGCCATTCTGATTGGCACATGGTTTTTAGATGAAATCAAACAGGCCAAAATAAAAGGGCTTCCCTGGTATCAGCCCTACCTATCTGTGCCTGGGGTTATCATTATTGTGGCCATTGCTTTTCCAGTTATTATTCGGTTACTTTATCACTAAAGATTTTGAATGATCTGATCATACATTTTTTCATAGCGCAGGACATTTTTTACAAAATTTTGAGTTTCTCGAAAAGGTGGGATCTTTGACATTCTCGATACCCGCGTAATGCCTGCATTATATGCGGCCAGAGCGAGTTTAATATCTTGTAATTTGGTTAAACATTCAGACAGATACCGGGTACCGCCATGAATGTTTTGCATGGGATCAAAAGGATTGGTTACCCCCAGGCTTTTGGCTGTAAATGGCATTAATTGCATCAATCCCTGGGCACCTTTGGGAGATACCGCCCGATGATTGAATCCAGACTCCACTTTGATCACAGCCAGGATCAAGCTTTTTTTGACATTGTTTAAATAGGATGCATCTTCAACATAATTTAAATAACGCTTTACTTTTTTCACAATAGTACTGTCTGCATAGTCATGTGATGGACTATTTTTGCTATTATCTGAGCGCCTGATTTGTTCGATTAATTCATATTTTGGAGGCCTCTTATTATACAAAAAACGTTCTTTGATACCCTGTCGAATTGATTCACATGTTGATATGTTCCCGGGCTTTTTTTGTCTGCCATGATATTTGTCAACATATGCCTGCATATATCGAGTGACAAGAGAATGTTGGCTTTTTCGGGAGCTTAAGGACACTGATGCATAGGTTGGTTTTTTGGCTGTCATTGATGATTTATTTTCATGCTGTACCTGCCTGAGGGATTTATAGCCCCTTATAATATTCTCTATTTGTTGATCACTGTAGCCGCTCAGTTTTAGTTTGTATCTGAGCGAATTTCCCCATAACTCAGGTATGGACACCCCCATGATTAAGAGCATCACCATAAGTATTCCTTTGCCTTGCTTGATCCAACACATATGACCTCTCTATTGTACAAATGAAATAAATTCATAACCATTAGTTATTAATGAATTATCTTCATTTTGTCTAATATACTTAGTTCATTTTTCTTTGTCAATAAAAATAAATATATTTTTGATCATTCAAATAAACCAAGTCTGTTATTGATTTTTTTTTTGTATTTTGCTATTATTTAGAAATCTTTTAGGAATACTAAAAATAACGCCATATCAATAATGGGTAAGCTATTTTTGCGCATTCCATAATTATATTGGCAGTGTAATATCGCTGCTTGTTCATAAACCTAACGAAAAATCATAATGGAGATGAGTTATGACAGCACCAACTCCCCCCAAAATCTTAATTGTTGATGATGAACCGATCAACATTGATTTACTTAGAGAAGCGCTTAAATCAAAATATCGCCTGATTGTTGCCACGCGCGGTGAACAGGCACTGAGCCTGGCAATATCCAAATTGCCAGATCTTATTCTCATGGATGTCATGATGCCTGGAATGGATGGTTTTGAAACCTGCGAAAAAATAAAGGAAAATCCAAAAATCAGCCATATTCCAGTCATATTTGTTACTGCCTTGAGCGAGGTCGAAGACCGAAGCGTTGGCTATGAAATGGGTGGATCGGATTATATTACCAAACCCTTTGAAATTTCTGATGTGCTTACCTGTATCGAAACACACTTGAATGTGATCAAATTGGCAAAGCGTGTCAAAGAACTGGAAACAAGCGATTCAGAGGCGACGTTACCCGGTTCGATGATCCAACAAATGAATGATTTAAGTACATCCATAAATAGCAATGCCCAGATCATTAAACTCTTTTGGACATCTATAGAACCAATAATCAAAAAGCATGCCACAAATGAACTTCCACCCAATATTCAGGAAAAAATTTTAAGCGTGGGAGATATTATTGGAAATATTATTAATGATACCAGACAAATGAACCATCTGATGAGTGATATTTCCAACAATGAGGAAAACCAGGCATGAATCAGGAAAAAAAATGAAAATACTCATTGTCGATGACTCCAAAAATGGTGCATTGGCTCTTCAAATGCAATTACTTGAATGGGGCTATGAAAAAGTGCTTGTTCAATATTCAGCAAAGGCAGCATTTCATTTCCTTGAATCTCAACCATCGGATGATCCCTGCAAGCTGATTTTAATGGATATCTGTATGCCAGATATGGATGGTATTGAAGCCACGAGATTGTTAAAGCAGAATAAAAAATTTAAAGATATTCCCATTGTCATGGTTTCAGGTGATGAAGATATTGAGCGACTCAGTCAGGCGTTCAACGCAGGGGCATTGGATTTTATCCGAAAATCCGCTGAAACCACCGAGTTAATTGCAAGGGTTGAATCGGTTATCCGACTTCAACAAGAAATGGAACATCGCATTGCTCATGAAAAAGAGCTTGAAGAACTCAATGAAAAATACAAACAAAAGGCACTGGAAGCTGAAACAGCCAGTCGATATAAATCTCAGTTTTTGGCCAATATGAGTCACGAAATCCGCACCCCCATGAATGGCATCATTGGCATGGCCAGCCTTGCTTTGCGAAAAAATAAATCCACTGTTGTAGAAAATTATCTCAAATCGGTTCATGGTTCAGCCCAACTCCTTTTGAATTTGCTTGACGATATCCTGGATATTACGCGTATTGAATCCAGGCAACTCAAAATGGAACAGAAAAGTTTCACCATTCGGGAAACCCTGGAAAATTGTGTCACCATTTTTGCCCAAAAAGCCTATGAAAAGGAACTTGAGCTGATTCTTGATTTTGACAACACGATTCCGGAAATGATTATTGGCGATCCCTATCGACTGGGACAAATTATCAATAATCTGATATCCAATGCAATCAAGTTTACTTCTCAAGGCATTATTATTGTGAGTGCCCATCTTTTAAAGCACAGCAAAGAACATGTTCAGTTGTTAATTACTGTGAAAGACACAGGAATTGGCATTGATCCCCAGAATCATAAAAAAATATTTGAGGTCTTTACTCAAGCGGACAGTTCTACCACCCGAAAGTATGGTGGCACCGGCCTGGGATTGGCCATTTGTAAAAGTCTGGTTGAGCATATGCACGGCGATATCTGGATAGAAAGTCGATTGGGTGAAGGCAGCACCTTTAAAATGACCCCCAAATTTTTACTCCCTGAAAAACAGCCTGAACAAAAACAATGGTTTCCAGATGATTCCTTTTTAAAATTCAAAGCCATTATATTCAATAGTAATCCAATTGCTGCGGATGCTGCAGTGAGATGTTTTCTTTCTATTGGTATATCAGCCATTCATACACAAGATCCATCGAAACTATTCAATCTTCTGGCATATAGAAAAAATATTGATCTGCTTGTGATCAATAATTTTCTCCAAGACACTGATGGCCCTACTTTGGCACAGAACATCCGAACAAACTTTGAACTGTATCAACCGAGAATTATCCTTATGAGCGGACTTGGGATTGATTTGCCCGATGATCTCATCAAACAATCGGGTATTCAATCGGTGGTCAGCCTCCCTTTGACGCGACAAAACCTTGCAAATGCAGTGATTGAAACCATTAATCCGGAATTGTTAAACAAAGAGCTTACCCATCAATCTCAAGATATTCATCGGCATGAGACTATGCGGGTATTGTTGGCTGAAGATAATAATATTAATATTACAGTTGCCCTAGGTATTTTGGAACAAACTGGAATTCATCATGTAGATATTGCAGTCAATGGTCGCGAAGCCTTTGAGAAAATAAAACAATCGCATCAAAACAATCGGTTATATGATTTTGTATTGATGGATGTGCAAATGCCTGAAATGGATGGTTTAACAGCCACACATAAAATCAGGGCTTATGAAGCATCAATCGCTTCCACAACCGGTCAGACAAAACAAACGCCAATTATTGCCATGACCGCTCATGCCATGATTGGTGACAAAGAAAAGTGCCTGGCGGCCGGAATGGATGACTATCTCTCCAAGCCCTTGCAATATGATTTACTTTCTAAAATTATTGAGAAATGGATTTTTCATAAAAGTAAAGGTTCATCCAAAAAATTATTGGATACAAAAGTTGCGACCCATCAAGAAAATCCACAAAACTCTGTACTCAATATGTCTGATGCAATTTCCCGGTTGGCTGGTAATAAAGCACTATATATGCAATTGCTCAAACGCTATCTCAAAGATTATGAAGGTGTGGATCAACAACTCAAGACAGCTTTGAATAATAAAGATTATACACGCGCATATCGACTTACACACACAGTCAAGGGACTTGGTAGCAGCCTCTCCGCAGAATCATTAAGAAAATCTGCTCTGGACCTGGAGATGGCAATTAAAAAAGAAAGTCCTGATGATATTGAACAGTTATTTATTGATTTTCAAAAAGAAATTAAACGATTAAAAAAGGAAATATTAAACGTGATTTCACGAGAGGAAAATGAACCACAAGAAACTGACTTGTTGGAAAAAAACGAAACACAGGAGAAAGCCAAAACAAGCCAAATCAAGGAGAAATCCGAAACATTGGCGGTTAGCGACCCGCTTAATGAAATATCCGAAATTGATTCAGACGCTGCACTGAAACGCCTTGCAGAAAATAAGGAACTGTTTATAAAGGTTTTACGAAAGTTTTATGACGAACATCAAAATCTTACATCAACTATTCACGATGCCTTCACCAATAAAAATATGGAAAAAGTACAAAAACAGGCCCATACCCTCAAAGGGATTGCCAGTTATTTGTCATCAGAGTCTTTGCTTGATGCTGCCAGAAAACTGGAATTGTATGTTCTGGAAAAACGCTATGAAAAAATTGGCGCAGTCATTTCTACCATTGATGACATTATTTCCCGAATCGTTAAGGGAATCAAGAAAGCCATTAATATACAAACTGATGACGACGCCCATGAAAAAGTGCCTGAGTTACCTGAAGCAGTACTAAACAAATTTATATTATTGTATCACCTTCTGGCTGAGTCAGATTCAGAAATTAAAGACAAGATTGAAGAATTTGAAACCATGTTAAGACAGATTTCAATCCCCCTTTCCGCCAGACGATATCTAAAAAAAATGGTTCGTGATATTAATGAATACCAGTTTGACGATGCTAAAAAATCGCTGTTATTACTCGCAGATGCTTTAAATATAAAGCTTGGGGAAAATGAGGTCAAGAAATGAAATTAATGGATGGAAGAAAAAGAGACCATTTCCTTTTTTTTTTGTTTATGTTCTATGGATTGTCCACTCCATCTATGTTGTGGGCGAATCAAACCTCACATTTTCCAATTCCACCTTTTTTAGCAGACAATGTATTGTTTTGGAAAAAAGTTTACACTGATGTTTCAATTGAAGATGGTTTGATACATGATCGCGAATATCCATTAATTATTTATCAACGCATTACAGTGGGGTCACGATGGGGAAAAAATCTTGATACCTATGTGGATACCTATAAAAAAAGGATTGCCAATGTTCTCAGAAAAATTCCCACAAAACCACCGCAAAAAAGATCTCCTGAAGAAAATCACTTTGCAGCCATGTTTCAGGAATATTCATCTATAAAGGATATTCCACAGGCAATTGGCCGGATTCGGTTTCAACGCGGTCTGCGAGAAAGCTTTCTCAAAGGTCTGGAGCAATCCGGTATGTATATTGATGAAATCTTTTCAATGATCAAAAGACAGCACCTGCCCTTACGTCTTGCATATCTGCCCCATGTGGAATCATCTTTTAATATCAAAGCAGTTTCTAAGGCCGGCGCTGTTGGTCTCTGGCAATTTATGACTGCAACTGGAAAACGTTATCTGGATATTGATCGTCACATTGATGAACGATTGGACCCTATTTTAAGTTCCGAAGCTGCATTAAAACTATTAAAACAAAATTATTCTGAACTTAAATCATGGCCCCTGGCAATCACTGCATATAATTATGGACTGGGTGGAATAAAGCGGGCAGTGCGTCAAACAGGATCAACTGATATTGAAGTTATTATTCGGAAGCATAAAAGTCGATCCTTTCAGTTTGCATCAAAAAATTTCTACAGTTGCTTTTTAGCGGCCTGTGAAATTGATGAAAATTATCAGCGATATTTTAAACTGGTCAATATGGCCACTCCCTTGCTCAGAAAGCGATTTGTGTTAAAAAATCCCATGCGCCCAATTGATATTTGTGAGCAATTACAGATTTCGTTATCTGAATTCAGAGCCCTGAATCCAGCATATAAACCCTCTCTTTTCAAACAAAAAGCCCCCATTCCCCAGTTCTATACTGTTTTTTTACCCTTGAGTGTTTCCAGTGATGATTACTCGGATATCATTTATAATCCGCCACCTCAACAGGAAGAACAATTACTTGATGAACAAAAGACACCCATAGTCAATTCATTGGTGTCAGTAAAAAAGCCCCAATATGAAAAAGACGTACCCACAGCAAGAAAATCATTAAAGTATCGTGTTAAAAAAGGGGATTCTCTATGGCAGATTGCTAAAAAATTTGGTGTTGAAGATGCTACCTTACGTAAAATAAATGGGCTTTCAAGGCGAAGTTATATCTATCCCGGGCAGGTAATCAAGGTTCCGATGATCATTCCCAAAAAATCTCAAAAAAAACGCACAATGAATAAAAAATCTGTAGTATCCAAAATGAAAAATAGCCCCAAAAAATCAAGTTTTACCGAACGTTTTGGTACATCATTATGGAAAAAATATACTGTTAAATCCGGAGATACTCTCTGGGATATTGCCAATGTGATTGGTATCTCCCCAAAGGAATTAAAGCAAATTAATCGGCTCCACAATCAACGCCTTCAGCCGGGCCAGGTCTTGTTTTTCCCACAGACAAAGGATAAAACAGCAAAGCATCCCTTGCAGGCAAGTAATAAGAAAAAAATAGCGATGAAGCGCATTCGTCAGATGAAAACCGGGCAGATGAAAATTGGTTACTATTATAAAGTTAAACCAGGGGACACCTTAAAAACAATTGCCAGTCAGACAGGTATTGCTGTGGAAAAAATTGCCTTAATAAACCATATGCAAAATGATTATCGGGTTTATGAAGGCCAGGTGCTTAGAATTCCAAAACAATAAAGAATACCAAGGTATTCTAAAAAAATTTTTTCATGTGGAATTTTTTTTTCAAATTGTATTGACATCAGCAAATAAGCCTGCTAATACACTTTCCTAAGTTGTCCTATTTTTTTTCTACAAGCATACTGGCACTTGACAATACCAAAGTCAGTATATATTTTTAATTTTTTAACCAGCCAAAAACGATAGTTTTAGCGATGGCATTCAATTCAATATGGAAGTATTATTATTTTTGAAAGCCATAAATAGATTATTTTTTAACCTTCCGAAGGATGCATTTATTATCCCTGCAAAAAAATCATGCAAAGGGTATGGAACAAATGTTATTCAATTGTAGGAGTACAAAACAATAATCAAATGAGTATAACGATACAAGCATGAAGCCTTTGATTATCAATGGTCGCCCTCTTAAATCCATAAATCAGTATTTTAACAAAGAAAAAGGCAAACTGATGTCATATATTGGTGATAAAGGCACTTCTAAACGTATT
>Ga0272440_1003914_pt1 | contig 10904 bp, 5 predicted proteins | sample SSMMMBAug17_FD_192440 | JGI IMG/M metagenome (GOLD analysis project Ga0272440, IMG submission 192440) | Marine sediment archaeal communities from Little Sippewissett salt marsh, Falmouth, MA, United States - SSM-MMB-Aug17 | ecosystem: Environmental > Aquatic > Marine > Wetlands > Sediment ... | reverse complement strand
ATTTTTTCAACATCCTGTAACGCTTCGGTTAATTGTTTTTTTAGATTCAGAAAATGCTCTTTAACGTTTGGGTTATCAATTATCATTTTATCGTCTCCTATATAAATTAATTTTTTTATGGTCTCTCTATATATATACACGAAAAAAATGATTTTCTTGCACTTTTTTCTTTTTTTTTGATTTCTAAATAAAATAAATAAATAAATTATAAAAGAAGTTAAGTCCGACTTTTTGGGAATGCGCCCCCTGTGAGCTTAGTCGTTATTCGCTTTAATGTCATTCAATCTTATAATCGAAAATGGTCATCGCTGTTATTTTTCAATTAGGAGTTGAGACGACACATTTTATCATAAATCTTTTGGCCTTACCGACAATTCAAACGGAATTGTCTGATTCATTTTGGGTTGCTTTATGTTGAAAATATGATATATCTTATTGATATATTTATTGACAATTTGATATATTTATTGACAATCAAATTGAAAAACAAAAATTTTATTAGTTTCATCAGAATTAATTAGTACCGGGCTTGAATGAATAACCCAACACTTTGCTGCCTGTGAGATTATGTATAAATCACTTTTACTTCATCCAATCTTACAATCTCTAAAATGGTCATCTCTGATGATTTTCAATTTGGTTTTGAGACACAGCTTAAGCATTGAAAATGATAACTTTGTTAATTTCAATTATGGCATTTTCAAACTAAATTTCTAAATTTCAGTACCATGAATTTTTGAAAACTATTGGATGGATGCATTGTTTATTTATAAATTATTGGTTTAAACCAAACTGAGAATAATATATTTATTATGAATTATAAAAGAATAGTAATTAGAAGTAGAGTTGTTTTACATGTTATAATGTTGACTTTATCCGCCCTAATACTAAGCTGTACTGTACCTAATGAAGCTCGTATAAAAGATGGTAGAGTATATTGTGTTACAAAAGGACTGTTTAAAGGACGATGGTATCATTATTATGAAAAGGCACTTTCTTGTATTGAAGGTGAATTTTATAAAGAAGCTTTGAATAGTTTAGAAACTGCAATATCAAAAAGAGAGAATGATAAGAGACTTGCAAGAACATATGGAGGTCGTTTTATTAATTACTTTCCAAACCGTGAAATGGGGATGGTACACTATTTAACAGGAAACTATGATCAAGCAAAAATGAAATTAGAACAATCAATAAATCAAGAACCTTCAGCAAAAGCATATTATTACCTGGATCAGGTAAGAAGACATTTTTATATTCAAGATAAACAATTACAATCAAAACCAATAATTAAAACAGATCCAATCACTTCTCTTATTACATTGAATGGAAAATATTGGACAAACAAAAATCAAGTTATAATTTCAGGTTTCGTTGATGATGAACTATATGTCTCGGATATTTGGCTTAATAATGAACCTTACATATTAGAGTTTTCTAGTAAAAAAGTATACTTTAAAAAAAATATATATTTAAGGGATGGAATGAATACAATAGCAATAAAAGCTAAAAATATTATTGGCGGCATAACCCAAAAATTTATAAATATAACTGTTGATAGGTCAGGGCCATTAATAATGATAAATCAACTTAACTTGTCAAGTGGTAAAATTACAGGAGAACTATTTGATGAATCAGGTGATATTATTTTCAATGTCGATAATGAAAAGGTTCCAATAAAGAAGGGAAAACAGATAAATTTTCATTTACCACTTATATTTACAAAAGATCACATTATGTTTTTAGCAACTGATATTCTTGGAAATCAAACTCAGTTGATCATTGAAAAAAAATTGAAACGCACCCTGCAATCAAAACTTTTAGCCTCAACAACTCAACAAAAAATTTTTTCTGATTCCAAGCTATACTCACAATTAAATGTTAAGGCTAAACAATTTAATATCCTTGTAGATAAATTATTCGACAATAATTGTTCTTTTGACAATACAATTAGGTTGAATGTAACTATTACTAATACTACCAACAGTATTGAAAGGTTATTAATAGATGGTAGATGTTTGAAAATATCTCCATCAAAAAACATAATATGTTTTAGTGAAGAAATCAGCTTGAAAATAGGAAAAAACAATGTCAGGATAGAAGCGATTGATAGCTCTGGTAAAGTTGAAGACAAAACAATTTCTATTACAAGAAAAATTTCTTCTCCATTCAAATATGAAAATAGGTACAGAATTTGGATTCAAGATTTTGATTGTATTGACTCTACTTCAAATAACAAGATAAATATTAAATACTTTTGTCATAGATACAAAGATCTTTTTTTGAATTATCTAAAAAAAAAAAGAAGATTTAAATTAGGGTGTAAAGATTCTTATAATGGAAGAATGTTAGGTGAAATTAATAAGACAAAAAATGGAACTGAAATTACAATAGAACTTTATGGTGAGTCGGATAAAAAAAGGTTAACAAAAAAATCAAGAGTTGATAATAATAAAATAGTTAAAGATATTTACAGCCCTTCAAACAATGAAAACATAGCTATTGAATCAGTAGGAAAATTATATAATAAATTACATGATGCATTTCCATTATTGAATATTCCAGTTAATAATATGTTGATAGATAATGATAAACTAATAATCGTTACTCAAAACCATAAAGCTAAAATCAGGAAGCATTGGCCTGTTATTATTTATCGAGCTGAAAAGAGCAGTAAATGTCTTGGTTATAAAAGTCAATTTGTCAACGCTGCAAGGATATTTAAAATAAACAATGATGGTTATATAGCAGATATAATTGGAAATTATAAAATCAAAACTAATCATGATAACTATTATTTGTTAACAAAATAAAGAATTATAGGTCCAAGATGCATGTGCCAATTGAGAATAAATATTCAGATATTTCAGATATAAAAAATTCACTTGATATTTCATCAGAAGTTAACCGAAAATTATTAATGACATTTCTGATTTTTGAAGTGTATATGTTAGTTGTAGTTGGCTCTACAAATGATTTAGATTTATTAGTCCCGAATAGTAAAGTACATCTTCCTTTATTGGGGATTAATCTGCCTTTATTTGATTTTTTATTTTGTCGCTCCCATTTTTATGATTGCTATTCTTTTCAACTTACTTTTTAATTTACATTTACATATAAAAAAAATTAACTATTGGCTAAATGAATACAGTGATAATACAAATATGCTGCATCCATTTATTCTTAACTTTTATATAAAGTTAACAAAAAATGATGTAAAACAAGTTAATTTTATGATATTGAGGATTGTTATTTACTCAGTAATACATTATCTTCCTATTTTAGTCTTGTTGTTTACGCAACTAAAATTTTCAAAATATCATAATTTTTCTATGACATTGTGGCACTTTCTTGTTTTTCTCTTTGATATTGTATTGCTTAATATCTATTTTAAACATATAGTACATCCTAATAATGTTGATGATGATGATACAAATTATTCAAAGCCGAATATATTATCTGGCAAGCTACAGCTTCTTTGCTCAATTTGGAAATTAATTCAGCAACGACTCAACTGGAAAGCTCTTTTTACAAGTATTTTAATACTAATATCTTGCCTTAACATATTAATATTTTTTATGCCATTAAGCATATTGGTAAATTATAGTTGCCTGCAAGATATTTATCCTAAAATTATACTTAAAGATAAATTATTAGTGGCAAAAGAACCTCCAGCAACATTGATTCAATTTTTTATGGCAAAAGGCAAATATAATGAAACAGATTGGCTAGATTTTACAATTGGTTTAGATTTAGAGAATAGAGATCTTTGCTTTGCTATATTTTCTGGTTCAAAACTATATAAAGCAAATATGAAAAATGCAAAATTTGATGGAGCCAATTTTGAAAAATGTCAACTTCAAGAAGTAACAGCAGAAAATGCAAGTTTTAGATTTTCATATTTTACGCAAGCAAATATTCAAAATGCCAATTTATACAAAACAGAATTTGAACGTTCAAACTTAACTAAAGCAGATTTTTCAGGTTCAGGATTACAAAGCGCAGAGTTTCGCAGGATAAAATTTGTTCAGACAAATCTTCAAGGATGTAAATTCAATTTTGCACAATTTAACAAAGTAGAATTTATTAAAACAAAATTACAAGGCACAATTCTAACAGGTGTAACAATCAATAACTCTGATTTTTTAGGTACAAAGTGTCAAGGATTATATTTTTTTGAAACAAACATTAACAAATGCAAAATACACCCATCAACAAATTTTGAGGGAACAATATTCATAAATCCAAATTTTACAGAAACTCATTTACAAAGACAACAAATACAAAATACATTTGTTATTCATAATAGTAAATCAGAGAATTTATTTAATAGTTCAAATGATACTAAACCTAGTGAGTTTTTAACTTCTCGAAATAAGCTTATTTGTTTAAATAAATATGTTGCTATTGGAATTATCAATCAATATCAAGAAGAAAAGCAAGGACAAGATGAATTTTATGCTTTTTTAAAAAATAAATATTCTTCAACAAAAAACGATATAATGAAAAAAACTAGATCCCATTTAAAAAAAACTTGTCCTACTATATTTGAAGATATTAGAGATCAATTAACTTTTAACTCTGAGGAGAATTAAGTTTGTGTATAAAAGCTTCCAACTTTTTTTATTTATTGATATTTATGTATTTTTTAGGTTGTATCTATATCGTAAATGCAACTGAAACATACGAACCAAAAACTAGTTTTGAAATACCTTGTTCGTTTAATCCCGTAGGGTCAGGTGCTAGAGCAATAGGTATGAGTTCTTTTCTAGGTGTGGCTGATGACGCAACTGCTACATCATGGACTCCAGGTGGACTAAGCAACTTGGATTTTTGTGAAATATCTTTGGTCTTATCAAATACTAATAGAAAAGAAAAGAATAGATTCAACGCATCTAATTATGACATGAATTGGACGGATAGTTCTTCAAGAACTGAAATTGATTTATTTAGTATTGCGATTCCATTCGAAGTTTTACAAAAAATTATGGCATTATCAATAACTAAACAACGTTTTTATGATTTAAATCGTACATGGAAATTTAAATTAAATAATAACGATCAGTTAAATAGTTTTGATGAAAATTATTGGACCTATGCGCAAGAAGGAGATTTATCGGCTCTAAGCATTTCTTATAGTATTGATATAAATTCTTTTGCATTAGGATTTTCATTAAACATATGGAGGGATAGCTGCTTAACTCCTAATAAATGGAAACAAACTTATTATAATAAACGTATTGGGCTGATGAATGGAAAACTTTTAGAATATTCATATAAAAAGATCGAACAATATAATTTTGACGGAGTAAACTATAACATAGGGTTACGATGGAATATAAACTCAAATTTTGCATTAGGACTTGTTTACAAAGCTGACTTTAAAGCTAAAGTTGAACATATAATTAAAATTAATAATAAACAATCTCAAATTAGAGAAGAAAAAATAAAAATGCCCAAATCATATGGTATAGGCTTATCATATAGAGCAAATAATAACCTAACTATATCAGGTGGAATCTATCAAACAAATTGGAATGAATTTGCATATTTCAATTCTGGTGGTAATATAACAAATCCTATCAGTGGTACTTTATTAAAAGATTCACACATGAAACCAACTAAACAAATGAGGTTAGGATTTGAATATTTTTTTATTAACAATTTGAATTATAATTATAACATACCAATAAGAGGTGGAGTATTTATAGACCCTATACCTTCAGAGGGATCTTCCGATAATGTATACGGAATTAGTATTGGATTTGGGTTTAATAAATCAAAGTACTCTATAGATGTAGCTTATCAACATCGTTTTGCAAACAATGTTGGAACTTCATACCTTAATCACCTTGATTACTCTCAAGATATCAATGAAGGTAAGTTATATACTTCCTTAATAATCTATTTTGATGATTACGCTCCTAAATTTTAACAATAACGGTAAGAAAAGAATATATTATTTTTTTTATCAATTTATTAATAATTACTAATAAGAATGGGGGTCATATGTATTATGTATATTTCAAAAGGATTATAAAAATGTTTATAATATTAATACTTACTATAAACTATCCAAGTATTTGTGTTGCAGGAGAGACAGAAGTTTATGAATTTGATAAAATGTGGCCAACTTTAAAACAACCTTGGTATTCATGGCTTGTAAGTGATTTAACAATAGATAATAGAGGCTATATTTACTTCCCTGATTCTATCAAGGGAATCATTCATAAATATACAACAAATGGACAATTTGTGAATAAATGGACAATTGAGCCAGCATATCAGGGAATAGCGTTTTATGCCATATCATTTATTGCTGTTTGCCCTAAAGGAAATATTTACATTTATGATGTTATAGATAATTTAATACATAAGTATTCTTTTGATGGTAAACTAATAGAAAAACTCAAAAAGGATGTCTTTAGATATCAATCACCATCAGACATTGATATTGATGTGAACGGTTGTATTTATATAGCAGAAAACAAATCTATTATGAAATTTTCTGAGGATGGAAGACTAATATCAAAGTGGGGAGAAAACCATATTGAATCAATTAGTTCTATAGCAGTTGACTCCAAAGGGTATATTTATGTAACGGATAATAAAAAGAATTGTGTTTATCAATTTGATTCCGTAGGAGAATTGCTACGTCAGTGGGGAAATGAAGGTACTGCAAAATCAGAGTTTAATAATCCGTTAGGTGTAGATTTAGATTATTCTGGAAATATTTTTGTAGTTGACAATGGAAATTATCGTATTCAAAAATTTGATAAAAATGGTCAGTTTTTAACAATGTGGGGTAAAAAGGGAAATTATGATGGGCAATTTAACTTTCCATCTGGTATATCTGTTGATAAGAATGGATTTGTGTATATTTCTGATTCTGGTTATAGTAGAATACAAAAGTTTACAAATAGCGGAGAATTTATTGATATATGGACAGGGATTAGCTTAAATGATGGTCTATTTAATGAGCCAGATGATGTTGCAATAGACAGTGAAGACAATATATACATTGCAGATGCAAAAAATTATAGAATACAAAAATTTAATAAAGATGGACAGTTTTTGCTTAAGTGGGGTGAGAAAGGAGCCGCTGAAGGACAATTTGATTTATTCTTAACTGATAATATAAATGCTGATGATACAAGCATGGGATTGGCAATTGATAATAATGATACAATCTATGTTGTAGATTCTGGTAACCATAGAATTCAAAAATTTGATAACATGGGAAACTATTTAGGTGAATGGGGCAAAGAAGGTAATAATGATGGTAATTTTTCAAGACCATATGATATTGCTATTGATTACAATAACTATGTTTATGTTTCTGATACAGGTAATGATTGTATCCAGAAATTCGATAAAGAAGGGGTGTTTATATACAAAATTTCAGGAAAAAATGATTCATTTACTATTCAAGACCCAACAGCTTTAGCAATAGATATTGATAATTCTCTATATATTATTAATATTGGTACTTTTAAAATATTAAAATTTAATTCCGATGGGAACTATGAAAACGTATGGAAGACATATGAACAAAGTGAAACAAATGTACAATATATAAGATACCCTCAAAGTATTGCAGTAGATAAGAATGGCTATATTTATATTTCAGAAGGTTTGCCTTTACCAATAGTAAAGTCTCAAATAAATAAGTATACTCCAAAAGGTGAACTCATAACTACTTATGGAGAGTTTGGATCAAATGCTGGACAATTCTATTTTACTGGAGATATATGCATCAACAATAATGGTGATATTATAGTAACAGATCGTTATAATCATCGCGTTCAAATACTAAAGAAAGAATTAACAACAATAAAAAGTAAAGCAATAATTGTTGCTGGAGGAAGTAAAGATGATATACTTTGGCCTGAAACACAAAAGTTAGCTTACTTTGCTTATCGTTCATTAAATTATCAGGGTTTTTCAAAAAGTCAATTATGTTATTTAAGCTCAGATCCAAATATTGATTTAGATGGAAATGGAGCTTTTGATGATGTTTACGATGCGACAATAGAAAATTTGCAAGATAAGATTATTACTTGGGCTGATGGAGCCGATGATCTTATTGTATATCTAGTAGATCATGGTGGAAAAGGAATTTTTTGGATGAGCGAAAGTGAACCATCTCCATTAAGTGCATATCAATTGGATCAATGGTTAAATTCTGCACAAATGTCTATATCTGGTCGAATTGTATTGGTATATGATGCATGTTATTCTGGCAGTTTTCTTAAATACCTAAAAACATCTTCTTCAAATATTAAAAGAATCATAATAACTAGTACACAAGAGAATGTAGCTGCTCAATTCAACGGTCCAGTTTCTTTCTCTAATTTTTTTTGGAGTCATATTTTCAATAATTATAGCTTATATGAATCTTTTGAATATTCGCAAAATGCATGTATGATAGTTAATCAAAATGAAAAGGTTGTTCAGATTGCTCAAATTGATTCTAACGGAAATGGATATGGTAATGAAAATGAAGATATTCAACTATCAAAGCATATTTATATAGGTAATCAACTGATAAATCAGAAAGATATTCCACTGATAAGAGCAATTTCACCTGAACAAACAATCAATAGCAACTCAACTACAATATATGCTGAACTATCAGATAGTGCGATATATCAAGTTTGGGCAGAGATAATTCCGCCAAGCTTTGATTTAACAAAGCTAAAAGATAAACCCTTATTAAGTCTTCCAACTTGTATACTACATTATAAAGGCAATAAACACTATGAAAACATTTATGACGGATTTAATATGGCTGGAACTTATTTAATCAAAGTATATTCGAGAAGTAAAGATGGAACTATGTCTATACCTAAACAAACTAAAGTATATGTAAATAATCCAAAAAGAAGAAAGGCTATTATTATTGCAGGAGAAACTGAACTTTCTATTTGGACATCAGTGGAAAAAAGTCTAAGATTATCTTATGAAGCAATGCTTTTTCAAGGTTATTCCGAAGATGATATTTATTTTATTAGCCCGATAACATTTTCTACAGGAGTTGATGCGTCAGCAACATTGGATAATGTTGATTATGCTTTTTCTGGTTGGGCTCTTAATAATACTAATGATTTAATAGTGTATATAATCGGTAACGGAGAAAATGAACAATTTATTTTGAATGCTACTGAAAAGCTTTCAGCTCATGATTTATCATATTTTTTAGATAATGTTCAACAGCATATTGATGAAAAAATTACTGTGATATATGATTCAGACTTTTCAAAATCTTTTCTACCTATTGTTTCTACAGGAAGAAGTGACAGAATATTGATATGTGGTACTGAAAAAAAGTTTCTTTTGGATAATGGAGATGTCTGTCTATCAACAATTTTTTGGAGAAATATACTTAATGGAAATAATATAAATGAATCATTTGTAAAAGCGAAACGAACTAATCGAACATATTCAAAATCAACTGATGAACCGCAACTAGATGATAACGGAAATGGGCAGGGCAATGAAACTGAATCGTCTAATGTTCTTCCAAAAGATGGTCATATTGCCGAAAATTATTGGATAGGATTAGGAATTATATCTTCTGGAATAGATAGCAATTTACCTATCGATATTTATGAAGAAAATAACAAACCAAACCAAGCAAATATTATTAATAGTGGTGCTCCAAAATCTCAAATCCATAATTTTCATTTTCAAAATGATACAGATTGGATTGTTTTTTATGGGATAAATAATAAGAATTACCGCATTGACATAACAGAAGTAAAAATGTGTAATGTCATGTTTCAGTTATATGATCAAGAATTAAATCCGAAATTAATAACCCCTGTTGATGATAAAGGATACGAAGGTGATGAATCTACAATTTGGTTTTGTGAAAATGAGGGGATATATTTTATAAATATTCAAAATGTAAATAATAATAATTTTGGTGAACATACAAGTTATCAAATTGCTATAAATACAACAGATGCTCCATTTCCTGGAGATATCCAAGGACAAGTGTCTAATGCTATTACAAAAGAACCTATTTCAATGGCAAAAGTAAAAACAAACTCAATTAATTCGAATAATTCAGCTTTATCTGATGAATATTCTTCATTTTGTATTTATAACCATGAAATAGGTACATTTACGATATATGTGGAAGCTGATGGATATTATTCATATTCAGATACAATTAAAGTAAAACAGTTAGAAACTACTTTCAAAAATATAGCCCTATATCCTTTAAGACACCCAGGATTATTTAATTTATCTTTAAATATTACTGGTGAATGTGGTTCTGTCTTAATTAATGAAATTGAGTGTAATGCTAATTGTTCTAATATGTTTCAAAAAAATACTTTTATTAAAATTACTTCTAATTCTAATCAAACATGTAAATTTATAGATTGGTCAGGTGATTGTACAGGATCAAATGAATGTCAATTTTCTATAGATAAGAATAAAACAGTATATGCAAATTTTGAATTAGATGACACAAACAGCGATAATCAAAACAAGATACCGCCACCTAAAAAAGATGATGATGATGACTGTTGCTGCTTCATATCTTTAATTAGTGATATATTAGTGAAATAAACGTAATTCCTAGAACGTATATTTCAGTAACAAATTAATATTAGATTACTTTATGCTTTAAAATTTGGTATACATAAAATACTTTTTTACAAAGAACGTCAGAACGTCAGTCAGTAAGATCGTATGAGTCAAGAGCCAGGAAAGGTTAAAGTTAGCGTCGGCAAAATGTGCGCCAGCTACAAGGCTGTAAGTTATCGATATAATAGTAAAAGGGTTCTCAAACAAAACTCAAACCGTGGCAGGGCGAATAACACAGCGCTCCACAGGACGCCAAAAGCAAGCGCGTTTTTTACCAATTGGCAAGTTATTGGTCAAAGAACGTTATC
>Ga0272440_1003913_pt1 | contig 10905 bp, 3 predicted proteins | sample SSMMMBAug17_FD_192440 | JGI IMG/M metagenome (GOLD analysis project Ga0272440, IMG submission 192440) | Marine sediment archaeal communities from Little Sippewissett salt marsh, Falmouth, MA, United States - SSM-MMB-Aug17 | ecosystem: Environmental > Aquatic > Marine > Wetlands > Sediment ... | reverse complement strand
TCCATAGCTCTTAAATTATTTATGCTAATTCTTTCAAAAAGAATTTTACATGAATTTTTAAGTTCTTTGTAAAAACGAGTTGGTCCTTCCCATGATTCAATATCATGAAAACATATAAATCCACTTTTTATAACGAAAGGAGACCACATTGAAAAGTCTTTTTTGACATTTTCATAAGTATGATCACCATCAATAAATAGCAGTCTTATAGGTTTATTCCATTTTTTTACTGCATCTTCGGATCTAGAAATAATTGGAACTACATAATCATCTAACTCCATTTGTTTTAAATTTTTTAAAAAACTGTTATAAGTTGAGCCTTCATTTTTTATGACTTCATCATTTGAATGCTCTTCAGAGCCAGTAAATGGATCAATTGCTGTAATTTTTTCCCTTCCAGCTCTTTTTGATCCTGTTGCAAGCCAGCAGGTGGATCTTCCCATGTAACTTCCAATTTCAACGATTTCCCCTTCGCCATATCCCTTTTCAGCTAAAAGCAGAAGTGTATAACCTTCTGTTGCACCGAGAAATCCATCTATTATTCCATATTTATGTTCCCAATTTTTAAAATCAACTACATGATTTAAACTATTAATAATATCAATGTCGATCATTTTGATAATCCCCTAAAATAATTGTAATATTATAATTTGAATGTGTTTTTTGTTTGTAAAGTTACAAATTATTGATGGGATGCCTGAGTTGGTTTATTAAATCTCGGGCGTATGTACAGGTTGGGGAAAAAACTATACCAGCGCTGAAAGCGCGAATTAATATAGCCCATGGTGATGGTGAAGCCCTGGGTAATGATTTACAAAAATCTTAGCCCTGAAAGGGCGTAATTTTAATTGTTTTCATGTGTTAATTTGTGCTTTCAGCGCTTAGAATAATTTTTCCCCCAACCTGTATATACGCCCTTAAATCTCATAAATATCATTTTATTATACAATTAAAGATGAACCTGTCATTTCAGAAGGTTTTTGAATATCTAAAATATCTAAAATAGTTGGTGCAATATCAGCTAAAATGCCATTTTTTAATTTAATATTTTTTCTTGAATCATCAACAAGAATAATAGGAACAGGATTTGTAGTATGTGCTGTATGTATTTTGCCATTTGCTTCAAGCATTTTTTCAGCATTACCATGATCAGCGGTTATTAATGAGATTATATTATGCGATTTTATTTCATTTATTATTTTACCTATGCAATTATCTACTGTTTCACAAGCTGAAATTGCTGCTTCGAGAACCCCAGTATGTCCAACCATATCCATATTAGCGAAATTTAATATAAGAAGATCATATTTTTTTTCACGAATCAACTCAACAACTTTTTCAGTAACAGTATTTGCACTCATTTCGGGTTTTTGATCGTATGTTTCAATTTCTCTTGGCGATGGTATTAATACTCTATCTTCATTTTTAAAAGGCTCTTCTTCTCCAGAATTAAAAAAATATGTAACATGTGCATATTTTTCTGTTTCAGCTATTCTTAATTGTTTTAATCCTGCGTTACTAATTATTTGACCTAAATTATTATTTAATTTAATTGGTGGAAAAGCAACTGATAATTCAAAGCTGTCATCATATTTTGTCATACAAGCAAAGTTTAATGATGGTACTAGATTCCTTTTAAACTCGACGAATTCATTATCTGTTAAGGCTTTTGTAATTTCTCTGGCACGGTCAGCTCTAAAATTAAAAAAAATAACTCCATCATTATCACATAGAACATTTTTTTTATTGTTTTTAATTATCACAGGCTTTACAAATTCATCACTTTCATCTCTATTATATGAATTTTCTATAGCTTCTAAAGGATCATTTTCTTCAATTCCTTTGCCTTCAGTATACAAATTATAAGCTTTTTCAATTCTCTCCCATCTTTTATCCCTGTCCATTGCATAAAATCTTCCACAGATTGTTGCAATTCTTGCCTTATCATATTTTTTTAAATATTCATTTAATTGTTTTATATAATTTTTTCCACTATCAGGCGGGGTATCTCTACCATCTAATATTGCATGAACTAAAACCTCGATATTATTTTGTTCAGCGATATCTATAAGAGCAAAAATGTGATTTATATGGCTGTGAACAGCACCATCAGAAACTAATCCCATCAAATGCAGCCTGCCATTATTTTGCTTTGTTTTTTCTATAATATCTAAAAAAGCTGAATTTTTAAAAAATGACTTGTCAGAAATAGAATTATCAATTCTCAACATATCTTGATATACAATTCTTCCAGCACCAATATTTAAATGACCAACTTCAGAATTGCCCATAACACCATCTGGAAGACCAACTGATTTTCCAGAACATTTTAATTCAGTGTTAGGATAATTATTAAAAAGCATATCAAGGTTAGGGGTTTTTGCCAATTTTACTGCATTGCCTTTTTGATCTTCATTTATCCCCCAACCATCTAAAATAATCAGCATTATAGGATTTTTTACATTCATAATTTTTTTCCAATTTATATTATTATATGAAAGTATTAATATATATTATCGTTCAACTTTAATGGTCTCGTAAAAAGTAAAAAAAATGAGAATTTTATCTGTGTAACAAGTTGAAATTATTAATACCGATTCTTGAAAAATTGACTTTTTACGAGACCATCAACTTTGATAATCTCGTAAAAAGTCAAAAAATGAAATTTTTATCTGTGTAACAATTTGAAATTATTAATACCGATTTTTATAAAATTGACTTTTTACGAGACCATCAACTCTGGTTTTTCCAATTATCTTAAGTGTAAGTCTGTGCTTGTCCATGTCAGTCCACACGAAAAACCAAAGTTGGACTATAATACAATAAATTCAATGCCCTGTGCTGGTATATTATAATTAAATATCAAATGAATGATTATCAAGTTTTTTTATATCTGCATCAATCCATAAGCCCTCAAGATCATATAAAGTTCGCTCTGGCTCGTAAAATATATGTAAAATTATATCACCATAGTCCATTAAAACCCAATGACCTTCTTTTAAACCTTCAATATTTAATGCTTTTATTGTTTTTTTTTTAAGATCTTTTTTTACATGTTCTGCAATAGCCGCAACATGACGACTTGAGTTTGCACTACAAATTATCAATGCGTCAGTGTAAGAGGTTAAACCTCTTACATCAATCATAACTGGATTAATTGATTTCCTAGCTAATATTGCATTAATATATGGTAAAAATAAATCATAAAAATTTTGTTCCATAAATTGATACCTCAACGTTAAAAAAAACAACTATCATGTAAACAGTGAATATATAGAGATATCAAAGTATAGATTATAAAGCAACTAAAAAAATATAACTACTGATCTAAGGAAAAAAATTTTAGAAAATATAATTTAATAATATTAGATGAATGTAGACAGGCAGTGATATTTTTTATTTTTTAGTGGATTGATTTTACTATAGATGTTATATTTTCTTAAATTTACAAATGGAGGGATAAAAATGTCGACTCTATTTACACCAAAAAAAATTGGCAATGTAGAGATAAAAAATAGATTTGTCCATTCTGCTACATATGAATGTATGGCAGATACTACTGGTAAAATAACTGACAAACTTATTAAGAGATATAGCAAAATAGCAAAGGGTGGCGCAGGATTGATAATTCCTGGTTATTTTTACATATCACCTGAAGGCCGTGCTGCAAAATATCAAATTGGAATACAAAATGATGATATGATTGAGGGGCTTAAAAGCTTAGTAAGTTTTGTTCATGAGAATGGAAGCAAAATTGTATTTCAATTAATGCATTCAGGAAGACAAACATCAAAAGATACTATTGGTCAGGTTCCTATTGCACCATCTAAAGGAGGTATGGATTATATTTTTATGTCCAGACCAAATGAAATTTCAAAAGATCAAATTCAAAAAGTTATTAAAGCGTTTGGGGCTGCTGCACGTCGTGCTAAAGAAGCAAGAGCTGATGGCGTTCAGATACATGCAGCACATGGTTATTTAATAAATCAATTTCTTTCTCCATTTTTTAATAAAAGAAAAGATAATTGGGGTGAATCAGATGAGAATAAATTTCGTATTCTAAAAGAAGTAATTTATGAAATCAGAAAAAATATTACAGATAAAATGGCATTAATGGTAAAGCTCAATACACAAGATTATACTCCCCAACAAGGTATAACTTTGGAACTGGCAAAAAAATATTCAAAATGGCTGGCAGATTTGAATATAGATGCCTTAGAAGTTAGCTGCGGAACATTAAGCTATTCCATATTTAATATGGTTCGTGGTTCTGTTCCAACAAACGAAATGGTAGTAAGTCTGCAATGGTGGAAAAAAATATTAGGTAAAATGATTTTTAAAAGGTTGGAAGAAAAATTTGATCTTGAAGAAGGATATAATCAAGAAGCTGCAAAGCTAATCAAACCTGTTATTGGGGATATTCCTCTTATACTAGTTGGTGGATTGCGCAGAAAAGTACATATGGAAGATATCATAGAAAATAATTATGCCGATTTTATCTCAATGAGCCGTCCTTTTATAAGAGAACCAAATATTGTAAATAGAATTAAATCAGGAAAAACTCAGATCGTATCTTGCAGATCATGTAATAAATGTATTGCTGCTGTCGCTAATAACATGCCGGTTTATTGTTACTTAAATGGATTTCCTAAATGTAGGATATCCGATTGATATACAGATTTAGTCATAAAGATTTTGGCAAGGCGCCAGATCAAAATTACCCGCAGGCGTACAATAGTACGTTGAGGACGAATTTTTATCTGGGAACACAGACCAAAATCTTTATGACTAAATCTGTATTTGATAATAGATTGATACATTATCCATCATAACCAATTTTCGAAAGATAGATTTCTGCATGCTTACCCAACAAAAGTCTTCGAGTTGTAAAAAAGCTTTTCCATTTATCTTTAAACCATAGTGTAACTATTTTAGAAAAACATTCTTTGTCATTTTTTTTTCTGGCTTTTGCAACCATCTGGTTATATTTTTTGAGAATAAGCAATCGCTGTTGTTTCAGTCGGTCACAGTTCAAATTGAGAATATCAATTGATTGTTTCAGTAATCAGGTCTGTTAAAATTTGATTTCGAATGTATTGATAGTCGTCACCTGCATTATAATTTTTAAATTCTAATAGGTAATAGGAAAAAAACAAAATATGGATTATAATAATTTTAAAAGTTCATTATAAGCACGGCTGGCAGATTTATTCCATGTCCAATTATCTAATATATCTTTTGATGCGAAAAGTCCTTTATTTTTTGCCTCATCCTGATTTTCAAAAATATATCTCATCAGGTATCTAAAATGATCAATATCAGGCTTTGCCCATTTACCATAATATTTATTTTTTGAATAAAAATATGGGGTTTTAATATCCTCTAAAGTGTAATCAAGGGTATATGCATTTTTATCATTTATAAATTCTGTTTGTCCGCTATAGTTTGTAACTATAACAGGTAGTCCACATGCCATAGCTTCAATAATTGGCAATCCCCATCCTTCTGCTCTTGTTGGAAATAAAAAAGCATCAGCACTGACATAAAGACTTGCAAATATCTGATGTGTGGCTACAGGATGTATTATTTTAATTTTTTCAGGTGATTTAATATTTAATTTGTTAAGGGTTTTTTGAATATCAAAATTTTTCACAAATGGATTATGGCATGACAGTAGTAAAACAACATCATTATCATGTTGAAATTCATCATCAAAAGCAGTTATTAGCTGTCGGGTAAATTTACGATCTTCATATTTACCAACATGTAGAAATTTGAAACCTTTAATTCCGACTATATTCTCTAATTTTTCAATATCAGGGTTAAAAATTTTTGTATCAATGCCCTCAGGAACTACACTTATTTTTTCTTCATCAATTCCATTTTCAACAAAAATTTTTTTACCCCAACTTGAAGGTGTCCATATCTTATCTGCAATTTTCAGCGGTTCAATCCAGTCGTCAGGTATTTTAGTCGATTCCCAGACAGTGTAACCAATTTTTAAACCAGTGCAAGGTTTTAAGACATGCATACCATTTCCATATTCAATAGCTATATTTGCAATATTTTCTTTTTTATAAAGATTCAAAACTGAAGATAAATTGTTTTTTAATAGTTCAGGGTATTGTAAATCAGATTCAACTACTTTTACAAAATTTTTCATTTCATTAAAAAAATTTCTTGTATGAATATTATATCCTGTAAATCCTGTAAAATAGCCCATTGCATGAGTAATAATAGATTGATCCTGTTCAATAGGCTTTTGAAATAGTTTTGATTTGTTTTTTTTCAAATCAATTAATTCATTTTTTACGTTTTGTATCACACCAGACCAGTCATGAAATTTTGATTGTCTGAATAATTTCATGGTAGGATACCATGGACTGTCTTTTCTATTTAACATCCATCTCCAATCAGGAGCGAATGGAAGAAGTGTCCAAACAGGTTTGGCTAATGCACCTGCGATATGAGCAACTGATGTGTCAACTGATATTACAAGATCAAGTAATGAAATTGCATAAGCTGTGTCTGAAAAATCAGATAAATAATCATCTAAATCAATAATATTTAAATCATTTCTTTGCTCTAATTCTTTTGTTTGCATACCCTTTTGCAGACTAAAAAAAGTAAAGCCTTGAAGTGAAAACAGGTTTTCAAAATGATTTAAACTCATTGATCTAAGATTATCTTCCTTATGCTTATCAGAACCTGCCCATACAAATCCGATTTTAATAGTATTATTATATTTTTGAATAATTTTTTTAAGTTTAATATTTTCTTTTGGAGGTTTTATATAAGGTACTTTAGAAGGTATTGTATTTAAATCAGTTTTAAAAATTCTTGGAAGGCTTAAAAGAGGAATTTTAAAATCAAAACTCGAAGCATAGTCCTGACTGAATACCCTGTCAACACCATCAACAGTTTTAATTAATTCTGAGATATTTTCAAATGTACCAATTATAACTTCACCTCCACGCTGTTTTACTAATGGTGCATATCTTACAAATTGAATAATATCTCCAAATCCCTGCTCAGAATAAAGTAAAATTTTTTTACCTTCTAAATCAGATCCATCCCAAAGAGGAACAGGAATATCTCGTTTACTTGAAAAATCATCGCATTTAAAACGCCATTCAAAATCCTCAAATCCTTTTATTAAATCACCTTTTAATAAATATGCCATTGCCAAATCTTTATTTGCATTTGAGAAATCAGGATTAATTGATAATGCTTTTTTATGCATTTTAATTGCTTCATCTAAATTACCTGTTTTTTCGTATGCAACACCTAATTCATTATATGCTTGATAGTACACAGGATCTAATTCTATTGCCTTTTTTTGTGCCCAAATTGCATTATCAATTTTTCTAAGACTTTTATAAGCAATACCAAGATTTCTATAAACAACTGGATTTTTACTATCAATAGATAAAAACTGCTTATAGCATGTAATAGATTCTAGAATATTTCCTGTTTTTTCATATGATGCCCCTAAATCATTCCATGCTTGAAAAAATTTTAAAGATTTGCATGCTGCTGTTTGAAAGCATTGAATAGCATCGAAATATTCTTGCTTATTGTATAAATCAACTCCTGTTTTATGATAATCCTTTTCTGTCATTTCTGGTTTATAGAATTTAAGTACATGATTTAATTCATTTTCAATATTTATCATTACACTTTTGAAATCCAATTGTTTTGGTTGTCTAAAAATTTTTATAGTTGGATACCAGGGGCTGTCAAAACGATCTAAAAGCCATCTCCAATCTGGAGCATAAGGTAAAATAACCCATGTTCGTAAACCAATTGCACCAGCAAGATGAGCTATTGCAGTATCAACAGTAATTAATAAATCTACTTTAGATAATGCAAATGCAGTATCTGCAAAATCATCATTTAATTTTCCAACATCTTCTATTTGTAAAATATTATTATTTTTAAGTAGGTCTGCATTTTTTCCTTTTTGAAAGCTGAAAATTGAAATATTTTTAAAATTTGATAAAAAATTAAAATCAGCAAGCATGCATGATCTTAAATGATCTTCTTTGTGTTTATCGCCTCCAGACCATACAATGCCTAGTTTAAATTTATTACTATGTTTTGACATTATATCAATCAGCTCTTTTTTGGGATTTTCAGGAATAGTAAGATATGGAATATCTGCCGGGATTGTGTCAATATTAGTTCCAAAAATAAAAGGGAGACTTAGTAAAGGTATATGGCAGTCAAAATCAGGTATTGGCTCATTTTTAGAAAAAAGATAATCAATACCATCAATATTTTCAAAAAGTCTTTTAAGCTCCCTGTGAGTTTCAAGTACAACTTTTCCACCTTTTATCTTCTTTATCATTGGAATATATCTAATAAATTGGAGAGTATCTCCAAATCCTTGCTCAGGATGAACTAAAAGAGTATTTTTTTTAAGTGAAGAACCATCCCATTTTGGTTTAGAAAAATCCCTATTTGGAAAATCTTGTTTTTTAAATCTCCATTCATATTCTTTAAAGCCCTCTTCATAATTTCCCATCAGTAAATATGATATAGCCATATTTGTATGAGCACTGGCATTTTCAGAATTAATATTAATAGCTCTTTTGTAAAATATTATTGCATCATCAGGCTTTCTTAGTTTTTCAAAAGCAAAGCCCATGTTGTTTAAAGCATCAGAGTATTCACTTCTTATAGAAAGAGCTGTTTCATAGCATGTTATTGCATCCATAAGCCTGTTTTTTCTATGAAGTGCAAGGCCTAAATTATTCCACGCTTCTGGAGTGTCATTTTTCGATCTTAAAGAAAGTTCGTAATATTTTATTGCTTCATCAATATCGCCTGATTCATGCTTTAACTTTCCAATATTACAAAGTGCAAATGGATTGTTTGGTTTTATTTTAAGAGACTGCTCATAAAAATGTAATGCAATATCAATTTTTCCATTATTTTGATACATTAATCCCAGATTATTGCTTATTGATGAACGATCTAATTGTTGGTACTGTGTTGGAATTGTAATTTCTTTTGATGGTTTAAAAATCCAATTATTTTCAATTTTTGACTTTTGAACAATAGGTGAAATTTTTTTCAAATCAACTTTATCAACAATTGAATTATCATTTACCCAATGAAAATAATCTCTTAGCATAACAGGGAAAGAACTTTGACTTTGAAGGATGTTCCAATTGTGAACAGCACCTTTATAACCATAATACCTTTCTTTAAATTCAAGTTGAGCCGGCATTACATAAGCATAATGTTGAAAAACAAGTCCATTTTTTTCTGTTTCATTTTGCATAAATGGATTAACTAAAGCAATATTTCTAACTTTTTCTTCATCAATTGGTTCAACTAAAACAGGGGGTTCATGGGCTGCCCAAAAAGAACCAGGTTTAAATCTCCATGTTCTTAACCATTCATTTTCATGATTACCATAACAATTTCGATTCTTTATTATCAAATCCTCACCAACAAAATAATTACACCAATAATAAGCTGCTGTTTTATCGGAATTTTCAATAAACATCTTCCAACAAGTACAAATCTGATCAACAGTCCATAGTTCATCAACATCTATTTGCCATAATAAACATTCTTCTTGTATATTAGTAATTGGTGCATTTACCATTTCCCTTTTACCATCCCAAAAAACACCTTCTGGTTTTCTATATACTGTTACATATTCTGGATATTCTTTTACCAGCCAGTCGAGAAAAGCTGTTGTACTGTCAACACTTCTGCCATTATTATGCAAATCATCAGAAATGCGCCCACCATATCTTAAAACCCACGCTGAATCATGTTTTAAATCAGCTATACCTTCTACAACGTGCCAATGCCATCGAAAAGGAAGCTTTAAAAAAATATCCATGTGATATCTAATAAATGGTTCTCCATTTTGAACTATTGTAAAAAAATGAATTGGAAGATCAAGCGGTTTTGAAGAAGATTCTGCTCTTTTAGTTGACAGTTCATATGTAGCTTGTTTTTGCAAAGGTTTGCTGTCTGTTAAATTTTTTTGCAAAGGTTTGCTGTCTGTTGAATATTTTTGCAATGATTCTTCTTTTTTAGAGAGCATATTATCGTTATCATCAAGACAAACAGCGACTTTTTCCAAAACATAGTCATGATTTTGAGCTTCTATTTCTGTAATAAGAATATCACCTTCAAGATAGCTTGAAATCCATACGCCATTAAAAGTTAGACTGGCATCGAAAATTCTTTTTTTATTAAGCCCTTGTGCAATGTGTAAAAAAGCAGTACCGCTTGATATGCATAATTTTGAACCATAAATAATTTGCGCTGCCTCGTATAGATTTTTAATTTTTATAAAGGTCGTTTTAGCCTTAAAGTCAAATTCTTTTTTATACCTTTCGTATTCATTTTCCCAACCAATAAAAGCTATTCTATTACCATATTTTTCAATTATCTTATGATGTGGAAAAAATGTATTTACCTGCCTGAAAGTCCTGCTTACAATAATATCTCTATCAGGTATTTGAACAGGTTCAATATTAAAAATCCAGGGTTTTTCCATTGGTTGATGACCACCGAATTTATAAAAATACATTTTATGTAAAGATGTTAGTCTATAACTTCCTATTTTTCTAAAATCATCAAGATTTTGATCCAGTTTTTCGCCATTATAAATTTTTATACTGTTAATAAATGGCTGCCGCTCAAAAAAAGTTTTTATATAAGGATATAATTCCCCTTCCACAACAGTTTTTGCACTATTAACACCCGCAATTTCAAAATTTTGAGATATAAATAAATTATATTTATCCCCTGTTGATAAAAGATATGGCAAAGAACATATTAAATCTCCTATTGCACCACTATGAAAAACGTTTTTTAACATTTCAAAAATCCTCTTTAATTTTATTGATTGAATATTTACATTATCGTCATTTT
>Ga0272440_1003912_pt1 | contig 10909 bp, 1 predicted proteins | sample SSMMMBAug17_FD_192440 | JGI IMG/M metagenome (GOLD analysis project Ga0272440, IMG submission 192440) | Marine sediment archaeal communities from Little Sippewissett salt marsh, Falmouth, MA, United States - SSM-MMB-Aug17 | ecosystem: Environmental > Aquatic > Marine > Wetlands > Sediment ... | reverse complement strand
AAACACCTTATCAGCATTTTCTTGATTACGCAATTTTTTAATTCCTAACTGACTTTTTGTTACATTTTATAGTGCTTGAACTGACTCATTTGGCAATGAGCAAGAATGATGTATTAGCGAATAACGTTGCAAATAAGCGGTGCGAGCGACAGCGAGCATCCGCTTGATTGATTGGTTATGTTAATTTTACAATCATCTATCCATATACTTTATAAGTAGAATTTATTTCAAACGCGCTTATAATCACTAATCAGGCACGACCCCATTCCGCATTCCGCTGGTTTCAGGAGTTTGTCCCATTGCAACCAGATCTTTGAGTTTGTCTTCATCAAAGTATTTGCGCTTTTGAAAAGGGGATAGTTCAATTTGTTGTATTAAATTATGATCAAACTGAGCATTTGGTTTCATCATGTTATTTCTTTTTTATGGGTTTACCATATTTTTCCCACCATTGATACACATCGTCAATAGAACTGAAACTAAACAGCGCTTTTCTCAGTTTGACCAGTGTATTAAAATTGGATTTTTTTATTTCAACCTCAAACTGACTGGACAATTTACCGGTTCGTTTCGATTATTGTTCAAGGGCAGGCACAGGGGCCTGCCCCTACATTTGTTCTTGGACATAGGTTTGATTTCGGAGATTGAACGAGGGCAGACACAAGATTTGCCCTACCAAATTACCATTCCACAAAATTAAGCACATCCCGCTCATGTATCATAATCGGCCCAGGCCTTTTCGTATTGTCACTATCAGGATAACTCCCTGTTGTATGGGGTGGCACAATTAAGCTATTGTAAAAATCATCTGAAAAATCTGTATAACCATTGGCCTGCATTTGGTTCTTGATTTCTTCGGTATAATTTTCTTTAAATGTATCCCAGCAGCTTTGACCTTTTGTCATATTGTAATGGGAAGATACCATTTCTCTTTGGTTGTAATCATGGGGATAGTAGTCTGTCACGTCGCTGAGTTCTCCAGCATATACATGATCGTCCATGATTCCATAATCAGTTGGGAATTCCTCGCCTTCATGCGAGTAACGATACTCCCAGTTAGAAGAGCCATTCGCATTTTTATACTCATCATAAACACCCAGAAGATAATGACTCAACTCGTGAGCTAATACGCCCCACCAAATGATGTCTGTAGAGTAAGCTAAACCAAAAACATTAGCTATTGATATCACTATATTTTCTTTACTGGATCGGACTCCCATAACGTAAGCCTTGGCCACGCACGTCATAGCAGCGCCATATTGGACATTTGCCATCTTAGCTTGAGAAGATGTAATATCTCTACCTATGACCAACACTATATTTTTGACAATGAAATATCCATCTGTAACATTGTAAAAAAGCCGAATTCCACCCTGCAATCCAGCATGTACATCTTTCAAGAATAAATCCATTCTGTGGGCATCTTCAAGCCAGACCACCAGATTCCATCTTAAAAGGGGATGAATCAACTGCACCAATATATTACCCTGAAAATCTTTGGGGGCAGTGGTTAACGCATTATTATCACCTGGAAACTCCTGATACGATCCATCTGCCATTCGAATGTCACTGGTCATTGAAAAAATATAGGTTTTACCATCCATTGACCAGTCATCTGTTGAAGCATAATAGGGGTTTTGCATGCGGTCATTATCATAATATGAATCATCGGCTTTTGGGGATACATAGGAATAATAGGTCTTTTCAGCGTGGATACGATCCGTGTCGCTAAAATTCAAAAAACCAATGACACCCTCTTCATCAGTTGTCCCCAAAAGTTCCACTGAGCCATTCAGGTATATTTCAGCACCAGAAACTTCTTCACCAGTGTCATAAACAGCATTGGCGTTTTTATCTATCCATACACGCAAACCAGGTTGAAGTGTTGATACTGTTGTCACTGTGTAATTTTGCGCGTTTATGCTGGATGAAAAATTAACATAAGAGCGTTCAGGCGGCGAAAATGTGCATCCGCTAAGTTCTGGTATTACAGTAACACTATTGTCTTGCGCTAATGTATATTCGTAAAAACCTGCGGCATTGGTATGCACGATATCGCCTGTTTCTGAAAATAACATACTGACATTTGCCACAGCCCGACCATAAATATTTCGCACATATCCTGAAATACTTCGATTCTGTATTATAGGAACACAGATGGCTGATAGATTCAATGGCTGATCCACTATAATTGTGGCCGTTGCACCTTCATTTTCAAGTCCGCCCTCCCAGTGATCAAAACGATATCCCGCGTTTGGTGTAACCGCAAGGGATATACTTGTACCACAATCATAGGTAACTTGATCAATTTGTGGACTCACTCTGCCATATTTTGCAGAAACAGTCACTGTATGTGTCAGTCGTTCAAAGGAGGGTATGGCTGTTTTTTTGGAGGTCATGATAAGACCGCAGAGTCCTGTTCCTGAACAATCTCCTGTCCAGCCAGTAAAGCGGTGACATGAATCAGGTATGGCCTTAACCGTAGCATGTTGTTGATCTCTATAGCACCCATCGTCTTCTGGAAAAATTTCTATCTTACCACCATATTCTGGATTATAAGTGTTTATATTATATCCAGATTTACATGGTATTAGGACTGATTTCTTATTCCCATAGGCAGTTCCGGCAGCATTGGTGGCATAGGCTCTGTAGTAAATATATTTGAAGGGTGCATTTTTAATTTTTGCTTCATATCGTCCAGTACCTGTTCCGTCCTTTGAACAGTTGCTTTTTTCAAGGGTTGGTTCAGGGAAAATGTCCCAGCACACACCTCGCATGGTTACAGGGGTATCGTCATTGCTACTCACCAAATACGCTGCTTTATACAGTATTTTATAATTCTCCGAAGCGCTAAACAAACCACCGGTCCTTACTGTCGGAAGCTGATAAGTGACCTCAACCCCAAAACTAAAATCCACTGTATCACTGCTTGTAAATATTGCGGCATCAGCACTGTCTGAAACGCCAATGCCATCTGATCCAATCCATTCACTTTTCGTTGAATCACTCACTTGCAGGATATAGTTTGTATTAGGCTGTAATCCTTTAACTGTAAAAGCGCCGGTGCCATCTTGTTTGACCTTTGCTTTGGTCTGGTACACACCATTTAAAAATACTTTAATCCAGACTATTTCAGCATCTGATGGCAGTAATGCGCCTGTTGAATCTTTGATTATTCCTGATATTTCATTTTCTTCCCCAGTTGTTAATGTAAAATTGACCACATCACCAACACTTTTTTGTCCTTTGGATTCATTGGGATAGCCGCTTGCATAGACAGTTACTACATAGTCTGAAACAAGAATGCCATTCCAGTATTTTTGAAGTCCTGTTATCAGGTAGTTTCCATTAGCATCAGTGATGTCACTTTTGCTGATATTCAATGTTTCAGAAAATACTTCCACTGTGGCATTTTTTAATGGACCTGCAAATGTATCAACTGATCCTGAAATTGCCCCACCACTGGAAAGGATAAAATCAACCGTACTTCCGGCAGACTGATCTGTTCTTTTTTGTTGGGCAAAATTTGATGGAATGGCTGTTACGATATAATCTGAAGCTTCAGGAATGTTTTCCACACGATAATAGCCACTTGCGTCTGTTATGGCATCGGACATAAAATTCTGGTCACTGGAAAAGACAGTGATACGTACTGCTGGCACGGGTGTTGTGCCATCAGGTTCGTAAATATGGCCTGACATGTTAAAGGCGCTTTCCAGTAAAATATTGAATGTGATATCTGTTGTTATTTCATTGTGTTCATTGATAGAAACCAGATATGAACTTTCTTCAGGCGGTGTCGCGGTAACTGCGTAATCTGTTGCTGGTTTTAAACCATTGATTTCATAATAACCATTGCTATCTGTTTTGGCAAACGCATAACAATCAGCATCAATAGATAAAACTTCAATTTTGACATTGCTTATTACTGTGCTGTGTGATGACACATATCCCTCAATTGAATGGCCCTTTTCAAGCATAAAAAAGATATCTGTTGTATTCGTTGAAATGTTTGTTTTGCTTTGCGACATGTAGGGTGATGACGAATGCGGCTCAGCAGTAATTTTGTAGTCATTTCCAGGGAGAAGACCATCAATTTTAAACATACCTACATACGAGGCGTAAACACTGTTTTCTATTTGGTTTAATTCTGATTTTGCAGTAACCAGAATGCTTGAAGAAATTCTTTCTTTATTTGCACCGCGTACTATTCCAGTAATACTTTCTATTACAAAAAACTTCATGTTGATATTGGACGAATTTGCGTTGACCATTTCTGCCAAATCGTCTTTTGTGACAGACCCATTTGAATTAAAATATAAGGTTGCCATACCAGTTTTTTGCGCCTGCACGATAAAATCATTCTCAGTGTTAAGTCCTTCAATTCGATAGAAGCCAAAGCTATTGGTTTGCGCAACACCCCATGAATCTGAATTTTTTGAATGGGTATAAACTTTTACAGATGATGCGGGCTTCCCATCAGTACCATAAACATAGCCTTCAATAAATGACCCTGTGATTAATTTAAAATTGATGTTTGTTTTTGATCCGGTATTCAAATCGACTGCCTGTGCATTTTTTTCAGTTTCAGAACCATCGTAGTATTGCGATTTCGATATATCTGGCCATATGGATACAATATATGATCCTTTTATCAGCCCCTCAATCTGGTACGATACTGGATTGTATCCAATATAATTAACGTGGATGCCTTTAGTAAAATTCAGTGCCTTTGAATAAGCCTCAACCCACACATGTTCATGATTTACCGTTGGAAATGCTAAAGTTCCTGAAATGACAAAATTGGCAGATTCCAGGGTAAAGTTGACTCCTGAACGATCTGAATCAGTCAGATCAAGCACATTCGCTTTATCCCATTCTGTTTTTCCATTGTAAACCTGATAAGGATAATCAGAAGATCGCAAATCAACGCGAAAATCTGATGCTGGTTTTAAACCGGTTATTTCATAAACAATATCATTTCCTGTGCCTCTGATACTGATGACTTTGCTGTCATTTAATTCTTCTGATTGAGCGCTTAAAGAGACTTCTTTGTTTAAATCAAGACCTGTAATAGTTCCTGAAATTTTTCGATCTGGTGCAATGAGGATATAATCAAAATTTGAAATATCAGCTTTTACAATTTTTATTTTTGTCTCAGATATATAATTTTCAGGGGAAATGGTTATGTTATAAGTTCCAGGTATAAGTCCTTTGATCGTATAGTTGGAATTATTGACAAGGGTGGCAGTTGATGTCGCTTCGCCCCATCCATTGTTTTGTTCAGAAAAGGCTTCAATCTTTATCCCTGAAATGGGTGTTCCAGCATATGTAATTTTACCTGTTATCGTTAAACCAGACTTTAAAACCATGTTTCGATATTCAGTTGTTGATGGCGTAACCGATTCGGCATCTTTAGATTCATAAACTGTTCCAGATGAATTAAAAAAAGCAGGCATGTAGTTCTCTTGATAGATGGATATTTTGTAATCTGAAACAGTTGGTTCAAGTCCTGAAATTTCGTACATACCATTAACATCAGTGACCACATAACCGCCTGTGTTGGTACTCTTTGACCAGATGTTTAGCCATATGCCTTCACCGGCTGATGTAAAATCGTTTTCTATTTTTACGTAACCCTTAATAATTCCGCCTTTATTCATAATAAAATCAATATTATCAACATCACCATCCATATTATCCACAATCGTGGCAGTTTCTGAGGATTTTTGTTGATTGTAGTATTGCACAAGGTAGTCAAGCGAAATTGCAACGAGTTTGTAATCTGATGCAATCGGCATATTGCTTAATGTATATTCGCCAGATGATTGACTGATTACCTCAGCTCTGATATTTTTTGATTCAGACCAGGCAGAAATTATAATACTTGAAAGCAAGTTATAATTTGAATCTGTTACGATTCCTTTAATATCATTTCCTGTTTTAATATTAAAATCAATATCTTTACAGCCTGTAGAAACCGGAGTTGCCAGGCTTTGATCAGAAACACGGTTATAGGCCTGGTATGGGTAGTCTTGTGACTGACATGCAACAATATACGTAATGTTTTTTGCGTTACTCTGACTGATTAAGCCTGAAATTGTGTAATCACCAGATTCGTTTGATAATGCCTTGTTTCCAATGCCCAATATATCTGACCATGCAGAAATCCAAATATTAGCCAATGGCTGACCATTCAAGCTGACATGCCCGGAAATACTTCCTGAAGGAAGAACAGTTATGGTAATATGATCCACATATACACCTGCAAGTTCAATCTTTGTGGCATTTTGGGGCGTAAAAACAGTGCCAGTATCTGAATAGAAAAATTCCCTGTTCAAGTTTTCTGACCAAATGGAAACAATATAATCGGAAGCATTATGAAGGCCAGTAACTGTGTAAAAACCTTCAGCATCAGTGGTTGCACTGCAGCCTGTTTGTAAATGGTCTGAGAAAACATCAACTTCACTGTTGGCAAGACCTGTAATCCCATCCATATCAAAAATTCTGCCGCGAATGCCCATCTCTGGAATTTTTTCCAGCGTAATATTCTGACCGGTCAAACTGGATGTCAGGGTAGAAACCTTTTTGGCATCTGACCGGTTGTCAGCGCCATCATAAAAAGCTTTGTAATATTGATCTCTCAGTGCCAATGGCGGCCATGCACCAATAATGAGATTGTCTAATGAAGGAAAATCTTTAATAGTGTAGCTACCATCAGGTGCTGTATAGGTATTGGCCAGCAATACGTTGTTGGCCGCAGACCAAATTTCAACAAGGCAGTTTTCAATGCCAAGAGTTGTATCGTTTGCTATTATCTGGCCGCTGATACTTCTACCACTTACTTTCACAAAATCTGGTTTTGACATTGTTTGGGTGATACTTCCATTAGATGCGGCCAGAGTGACCGAATAGACGCCTGCATTTGTGTAAATATGGCTAGGATTTTCAAGACTTGACTTTGTTCCATCACCAAAATCCCATTGATAAATTTTATTTGTGCCAAATCCAATGCTTTGATTAAAGAAATCAACCTTGAGATTTTCAGATCCAACTTTATTGATTGCGTTAAAGTTGACGTATTTTAAGCGATTGATTGTAATATAGTTTGTTTTTGTATCTGTCCTTGATGAACCGTTGAAACCATATATTGTCAGCCTGACTGTATAAACTGATGGATCATTTAAATCATTATCAAGATAAAAGGTGTGGAAAGGGGATTGATCTGTGCTGGTTCTGCCATCGCCAAAATCCCAACGCCAACCTGTAATTTCATTTTCATTTTGAATACTGGCTGGTGTAAAATGGACTAAAAGTGGTACTGTGCCAGTTGTCGTGCTGTACTGATCTGATACAACACTGATTTGAGCTGAGGGAATTGCATGAACAGTGAGAATAAATGTTTTATCTGTTGCTTTACTGCCATCATCTGCTGAGACTGTAATAGTTGTGACGCCGCTTTGACCAGTGATGGGCGTTATGGATAATAACCATTTTTCATTTATTATGGACAAAGCTAAATTATTGGTATTTACAAGTTCTGTATTTGATGATGTCGCTGTGACAGTGATATCATTAATTGGCGTGTCTTTATCTGTCACTTCAATTAAAATATTATCTGTCTGACAATCCTGTAAAATTTCATAATCTTCAATGTCAGACAATTGTGGCGGACTTGTTGCTGAAACATTGATCGTAAATGTTTCTGTTGTGCTGGTGTTATTGTTCGTAGCGCTGTCATCTAAATAAACAGATACCGTTGCAATTCCTGTCTGACTGCTTGAGGTTCTAAAAGTCAATGTACCTGTGCTTGATATTTGCGGCTGATTAATAAATAGGGAAGCTGGAACAGCGGTGGTATGGAATGTCAGGATTTGACCCGTTTCATTTGCTGGCCCAAAAGAAATACCTTTTGCCCAGTTGTCAATGGTTTTGCTTGTATTTTGTTTGATGATAATATTGGGGCCTTTTGTAAATACAGGCGGATCATTTACAGGATTGATGGTAATAATAAATTCTTGTGTCGCAGAAGTATCAACACCGCCAAGAGCTGTTCCTGCATTATCTTTTAAATAGACAGAAACAGTTGAGCTGCCAAAGGCATTTTTTGCTGGCGCAAAGAAAAGGTGTCCAACATTACCCGTATCAATCATGATTTTGGGCGGAATTGCAAACAAACCTGAATTATCGGGGCTTAAATGGAATTCCAGCTTTTGATGCATTTCATTAGAAGCACCAGGGCTGATATTTGTGGCCCATGATTGAATCGTAATCGTAAGGGCTTCATCTTCATCAATGGTTACATTGCTGCCTTTAACAAAACTCGGTGCCTGATTGGTAGTTTTTAAAGTAATGGTAAACGTTTGTTCGCCACTTGTGTATCTGCCTGTACCACCATCTTCGAGAATAACAGTCACTGTAATGGTTCCATTTGCAGTTGCTGTTGGCGTATAGGTTAAATCTCCTTCACTTGAAATAAAAATACCATTTTGGCCGCCTTCAAGTAATGCATCGTTTTCCACAGTTGTTTGAAATCGTAGTTTTGTCTGGTCTTCATTGGCTGGCCCTGCGCTGATATAGGTTGCCCAGTTTTCAACATGTTGTGCAATGCCAGTATTACTGTTTATTCTTTGATTTGGACCCATTGTAAATGTGGGAGGATCGTTTATTTCATTAATTGTTATTTTAAATGATTGTGCTGTGGATGTATCATTCCCGCCATTTTCAGTGCCGCCATTATCTTTCAATATAACATCAACAGTTGCAACACCAGATACATTCGGTTTTGGTGTAAATTTTAATGTGCCATTGCTATACAATGTGGGGATTACAGAGAATAAGTCTTTATGATCAATAGTCAGCTCAAAATGCAAGGAATCATTTTCATTGGCGGCACCAGGGCTGATATTGGTTGTCCAATAGCTTAAAATAATTGTGGATGAATCTTCAGGCACAGAAATATTCTGCCCAATTGTAAATGATGGTGGATCATTTATGGCGGTCATGGTGAATGATGCTTCAGTCCATGATAGCAACTCGTTTAAGTCGCCACCAACCTGCATATTTTCGACTTCAGCAATAAATATAAGATTTTCAGTCCCATTCCAGTTTTCAGGGGCTTTTATGCTTACGACTCTATTGGTCAATGAAATGGATAATTCAGATTGCCCGGTTATGCTCCAGCTTATTTCTGAATCTGAAAAATTACTGTCATCAACAAAATCATCAAGATTTATGCTTGTAAACGATGTATCTTCAAGAATTGTCTGGTCTGGAATGTCTGAAATATTTGGTGGGCCTACTATCATAAACTTGACTGCCTTACAGGAGGTTAATCCACCCGGATCTTGTACAGTGAACGTAATAGTTTCTGTTCCATTCCAATTTTCAGGGGCTTCAATTGTTGCGATTCTATCGGTAATGCTCACTTTTAAATCGGATTGCCCTGTAGCACTCCAACTAATTTCGTCATCAGTATTATCAACATCAACTACATAATCATCAAGATTGATTGCTGGAAATGAATCACCTTCCATAATAGTATTATCTGAAAAATATAAAATAAGAGGCGTATCATTCACTGCGGTGACTGTAAATACAACGTAATCCACTGATGTTACATTATCCGGTGCAGTTGCAATAAATTTTATGGTTTCACTGCCATTCCATTCAGGATCTTTGGTTTTAATTATGGCTTCTCTGTTTGAATTAATGGTGATTGTCAAATGGTTTTGATTTTCAGCAATCCAGGTAATGGAATCATCATTACTGTCAATATCGAAAACATAGTCATCCAGGTGAATGGCTGAGAATGGATTTCCTTCAGCCTGTGATTGATCCGGGATTTCAGAAAAAACAGGTGGATCATTGACAGCAATGACAGTAAAGGTTGCAGTCTGGGTTGCAGTTAATCCCCCACTGTCTGTTGCTTTGAAAATAATTGTTTCGCTGCCATGCCAGTTTGCTGGTGATTCAATGAGTATAACTCTATTGGTAATGGTAATTGTTAAATCAGAATTTCCAGAAACTGCCCAACTGATTTGAGAATCGGCATCTTCAATATCAGCAACAAATTCATCCAGGGTGATTGCGGTAAATGAGGTATCTTCATTGACTGTTTGATCTAAAACACCTGAAATAACAGGGGCATCATTGACAGAATTGACAGTAAAAATTGCTGAATCACTTGCTGTCAATCCGCCAGTGTCTTCAGCTATAAATGTAATGGTCTCTGTGCCGTTCCAATTTGCTACTGCTTTTATAGTTGCAATTCTATCTGTTATTGTTACTGCTAATTCTGAATTAGCAATGACTGACCATGTTATTTGTGAATCACTATCTTCAATATCGAAAATGAAAAGATCCAACGATATGGGTGTAAATGAAAAATCTTCATCAATTGTTTGATCGCCAATATCTGAAATAACAGGGGCATCATTCACTGCGGTGACTGTAAATACAACATAATCCACTGATGTTACATTATCCGGTGCTGTTGCAATAAACTTTATGGTTTCACTGCCATTCCATTCAGGATCTTTAACTTCAATGATGGCTTCTCTGTTTGAGTTAATGGTGATTGTCAAATTGTTTTGATTTTCAACAATCCAGGTAATGGAATCATCATTACTGTCAATATCAAAAACATAGTCATCCAGATGAATCACTGTGAATGGATTTCCCTCAGCCTGCGATTGATCTGGTATTTCTGAAAAAACAGGTGGATCATTGACAGCAATGACAGTAAAGGTTGTAGCCTGGGTTGCAGTTAATCCCCCACTGTCTGTTGCTTTGAAAATAACTGTTTCGCTGCCATTCCATTCAGGGTCTTTTGGCGTAACAGCCGCAATCCGATTGGAATCAATTGTTATGGTAAAATGCTGCTGGCCTCCTTCTGCTGTCCAGATCA
>Ga0272440_1003911_pt1 | contig 10912 bp, 10 predicted proteins | sample SSMMMBAug17_FD_192440 | JGI IMG/M metagenome (GOLD analysis project Ga0272440, IMG submission 192440) | Marine sediment archaeal communities from Little Sippewissett salt marsh, Falmouth, MA, United States - SSM-MMB-Aug17 | ecosystem: Environmental > Aquatic > Marine > Wetlands > Sediment ... | reverse complement strand
AAGGTTCGCCCCTACATCGGGCTGGCACATAAGTAAATGGGGAACTTATTTTCCGAGCATTCCTAAGTGATTATTTTCAGAGCATCCCTTTAACGTCACAAATAAGATTTAACACGAATGCCCAGTACGTTACCTCGTGCAGTTTCAGTATTTTCTGCGAAAACAGAACAGTGTACGTAGGACTTTTTGGTTTGTTGTTCAGTCACATGCGCTTTTAGAATTAATTGCGTATTCATTGGGGTAGGTTTTAAATATTTGACATTTAATTCACCGGTAACATAATAAAGGACTGGTTCTGTTCCCAATTCGCGCTTGTCTTCCCGATATGCATGTGCCATTGCAGTACAAATACTGTGACAATCAATCAATGATGCAATCAATCCGCCATAAACAACACCCGGAAAAGCAGAATGATACTGTTTTGGAGTAAAATGACAAACAGCTTCATCTCCTTCCCAATAACTTTTTATCTGTAAACCTTCTGGATTGTTTCGGCCACACCCATAACAGATGGCAACACTATCTGGAAAACAGTCTTGAAAACATTTCTCCGACATTGTTTAACATACTCCTGATTATTCAAGTAATTGATAAAATGGCAACACCTTCCAGATTGCGTAATAGCTTAATCGAGATATCACCCTTAACAAATTCCTCGGCTCTTGATTTTTTCTTATGACCTAACACAAGGGTGCCATAGCTGCCCTTTTTAAATTGGTCAATAATTCCATCTGCAACTGTGGGATAAGCTTCAGAAATCAGTTTTGTATGGATTTTTTCAGGTAGGAGCCCTTGAGATATTAAAATTTCTTTCGCATTATCCAGTTGCTTCTGCCATTTTTGCGTTTCTTCTTCTGTATAGTTTTCTCCCATCAGTTCTTCACTCATGGACGTTTTTCTAAATATATGCAATAAAGTGATTTCAACGTCCTCTTTGCAAAATGGCAAGAGAGAAATATATTCAAGTGCTTCCCTTGAACTGACCGAATCTTTTATAACGATTAGAATTGAATGTTTCAATGTATGCCTCCTTTATGCAAAAAAGGAATAATAACAACTGTTAATATCCTCTAATAATTCATCGATCGTTTCATAATAAACGTTGGAGCGTTTTGAAAAGTGCATCAATATATCATTGACCATCTTGGGAATATAAGGAAATAATTTTCGAAGGTTTATAAATCGCCATTTATCCAAAAGCGAAAAGTCTTGTTCTTCTAAATTATCCTGTAAATCCCCATAAAAATTTGTATTATTCGTAATCATGTAAAGATCGTGAAACCCTTTTCCAATAGCATACAGAAGAATATTGCCCAAACCAAACAGATCCATGGCAAATGGATTTTCAGTGGCACTATAATCATAATCAAAATCGATCCAAACGTAGTTTCCGGTTTTTCGTTGAAAAATGAGATGATCATTACGAATATCACCATGTCGATAATCGTTAATATGAAGAAAACGAATGGCTTCAAACGCTTTGATCAGCTTTTTCAAAATATCCGGCAGGACCTCATGGAAATATTGGCGGTGATCCATTCGAATTGTATTGAGATAATTGAAAAAGTTTGGTCCACGAACAATGTCGATGATACGTATGTTATTTCCTTTTGGGTCATGATATGATTCTCCTTGCATAAATAGGGGATGATCCCGCACCAGTGAAAGAATTTGGCCTTCTTTATCTGGATTTCGAAAGCATCGGATTTTAACCCCTGCAAGGGTGGTATAAAATGATTCTAAAAATGAAAGCTTGACAATTTTTTTTTGTTCAGTGGCATCTTCAACAGCTCTTTTAACCCACATTTTGGGATCTTCAATACCAAAACGACGTTCCCGCTCATGTCCAGTGACTGTCAATACACGATCCGCAACAACTATTTTGTCACCACAATCAATTGAATAAAAGTCTGATGTATCAGTAAAACGCCGGCCTGTCATGATCCCAATCCTTTGATCATTCGTAATGGAAGATTGGAAAAGGAATTTTTAACATCATCAATAAAATTTTTCATGCCATGATGTTCGATAATCAATCCCAATAATCGATTCAATACTGCAAAGGAATCCATGTCATATTCTGCTAACTGTAAGGGTTCATCGTGATAAACCCGAATCATGCCAATGATATCTTTTCGACAGGTAATTGGAAAACACAGCATGGACTTAAAGCCTTCTTTTACAGCAGCTTCAGGATAAAGAACGCGCTGGTCACATAACATATCATTAATACAAACAGCTTCCCCCTTTTCCAGCGGACTGTCTTCCAAACGTATAGGAATAGGCCCCTTGGAAAGATACTCTTCACTAATACCATAAGTGGCGACATGAAATAATTCCTGAAGTCGTTCATCAAATAACAAAATGGCACATGCCTTGACTTCAAAGGAACGACAAATCAATTCAACAAGATCATTGAACAAAGTGTTCAGATCTTCATAGGTTGACATCTCTCGACACAGGACCTTAAAAGCCCGAAAATTAATGCGTCTATCGCGCGTTTCATTCATATTATCCTCCATTGATTCATCAAGTTAATATTATCCGAGCATTCGGCGTCCTTCATATTGGTTGAAAATTCGTTCTCAATGTAACCGAAATCATAATTCATTTGAAACCTATAGAGACGCACTGCTGTGCTTCTCTACAAAGGTCATTTTGTTTTCAAAAAGTGTTCACTGGATTATGTAGGATGCCGAGCATTCCTTCCGACTTTAACCTATAATTTGGAATACAGGAGCGCGTTTGTTTTGTCAAGCTGTTAACAGGAAATTTAATTAAGGAATGATTGAATAATAAGTTCCTCATTTTCTTATTTACAAGTCCAATGTAGGGGCGAACCTTGTGTTCGCCCATCGTACATAGGAACGAATGCGTTATTCGTTCGAGGGCGAACACAAGGTTCGCCCCTACATCGGGCTGACAAATAAGAAAATGAGGAACTTATTTTCAGAGAATTCCTAAGGAATGCTCGAAAAATAAATTCCTCATTTACTTATGTGCGAAGAACGTGTAGGGGCGAACCTTGTGTTCGCCCATCGTACATAGGAACGAATGCGTTATTCGTTCGAGGGCGAACATAAGGTTCGCCCCTACATCGGGCTGACAAATAAGAAAATGAGGAACTTATTTTCAGAGAATTCCTAAGTGTTACCCAAATTGCCAGAACCGGTGTAATCGAAATCCAACCAATGTCCGAAAATTTATGATCGCTTAGTTAATTCCCGCCATTGATTCAAACGTTTTTTTATTACCGACTCATACCCACGTTCAGAGGGTTCATAGTAAACGCGGCCTTCTAATTTATCTGGCAAGTATTTTTGATTGGTCAACGCATGTTTGTGGTCATGGGGGTACTTATATCCTTTGCCATATCCAAGAGATTGCATCAGCGATGTCGGTGCATTTCGAATGTGCATGGGAACTGGCAACGCCCCTGTCTTCTTGATATCTGCTTTAACACGTTTAAAGGCATCGTAAATACGATTGCTTTTTGGTGCACAGGCCAGGTATATGGCAGCCTGTGCCAGGCATAACTCACCTTCCGGATGGCCTAAAAACTGAAATGCCTGCATGGCATTCAGGGCAATGTTCAATGCGTGGGGATCTGCGCATCCGATATCTTCTGAGGCAAAACGTACCATTCTGCGGGCAAGGTATAAGGGGTCCTCACCTGATGTAATCATTCGGGTAAACCAGTACAATGATGCATCCGGATCACTGCCCCGAAGACTTTTATGAAAGGCTGATATCAAATTATAATGATTTTCACCTGTTTTATCATACGTTAAAGACAGGTGTTGAAGTGCATCTTGTGTGAGCGTGTTATCAATGACGATTGAAGGACCATCTGCTTTGCTATGCTTTGCGACCGCCATCTGAACCACAAGTTCCAGCCCATTTAATACTGCACGACCATCACCATCAGCAATACGAATTAAAGTGTCAATTGCTTCTTTTGATAGATCAATATCTAAAAAGCCAAATCCATTTTTTGAATCATCAAGGGCCTTTTTTATAATGTCACCCAGATCTAAATCTGATAATTTTTCTAATACCAATACCCGACAACGCGATATCAATGGCGCAATGATTTCAAATGATGGATTTTCGGTTGTTGCACCAATCAAGGTAATCAATCCGCTTTCAACATGGTGCAAAAAAGCATCCTGCTGGGCTTTGTTAAAGCGATGGATTTCATCAACAAATAATACAGTGCGTTTTTGATAATATCTTCGGTTTTCTTTGGCGGTTTCAATGACAGCCCGAAGTTCTTTTACCCCTGACAATACAGCTGAAAAATGAACAAAATGCGCTTTTGTTTCAGATGCAATCATGCGTGCCAATGTTGTTTTTCCACACCCTGGCGGTCCCCATAATATCATGGAAAACAATTGATCTGATTTCAGCGCATGCCAGACAACCGCATCTTCCCCAACCAGATGGGATTGTCCCACGTAATCCACAAGACTTTTGGGACGCATTCTTTCAGCAAGGGGACGTGTTTTTTCTGACTCTTTTTGGGCGCGATGCTCAAATAAATCCACAAATATTCATCCTGATTAATTATTATTCTTTAGTTCTTTGGCCAATTCAAGTGCCTGTTCTGGTGTAGAAATCTTACCTTCATCCTGTGCCCCACGAACCAGGCGAAGAATTTTTCCCATTGTTGGACCGGGTTGAATACCAATTTCCATAAGATGGTTGCCTGTAATTAAATTCTTTGTGCAGATTGCTGGCTGAATATCATTATAAAAGGATTCTATAAACGCAATCGCTTTTTCTTGATATGCACTCCGATCTGTTTCCTGGGACTGAATCCCCCGGGTCGCCAGTTTATCAGCAATGCTCAATAATGTTATGGCAATCATTGTTTCGCCCAGTTTCCGACAGCTTTTCAACAGTGTGTTCCGACGTGTTGTTGGATTTAATAAATCACGAATATGCAAATGCTCCTCTACCAGTTGACAAACAAATGCCGCGTTTTTCTTGGATAACCGGAGCCGATCACATATTTTTTCAATTTCGTTTTTCCCCAGTTTATCATGACGATGAAAAGATATATAATGGGTTTCAGGGTTTTTTTTCCAGGTTATCGGTTTTGCAATATCATGAAACAGGCATGCCAGTTTCATCATGGACATGTTGTCGCCCTGGTTTAAGTAGCTGCATACCTGATCAGAGGTTGTCACAAGCAAAGCGTCCAATTGTGTAAGTAACTGTTCAAAAGCTTTCAGCGTTTCCAGTGAATGTCCCCATACATGCGTATGATGATAAGTATTCTGGCAACACGTTTTTAAAGATTCAATTTCCGGAAACACAGCAGAAAGTAAACCTGTCTGGTCCATTTGTTCAATAAGCGGATAAATATTTTTATGCTGCAAGAGAATTTTCAATTCAAACAGCGTCCGCTCGGAAGATACTGATTGGATTTTGTCAGCATTTTTTTGCAAATGATTCATCGTATTCGGTTCAATTTGAAAGTTCAATTGTGCAGAAAACCGGAAAGCACGAAGCATACGCAATGGATCATCGGTAAATGAATCATTATAGGCCATACGAATGATTTTTTTGGAAATATCTGTCTGTCCGGAAACAACATCAATTATTTGTGTTGTGTCCAGTTTTCCTGATGTCAATGGTATGGCCAGAGCATTAATTGTAAAATCACGTTGATTTAAATCAGATTCAATGGAATTGCCTCTGATTTCAGTAATATCAATAAAATTTGCAGGTGCTTCCCGATTGATAAGGCGGAAACAAGGTACATCAGGCTTTTTATCCATTACCACACAAACAGCATGCTTCTCTTTTGCCAGGGCGTAGGCAAATTGTCGGGCATTTTTACAGGCCAAATCGAGATCTTGAGCGTTTCGGTTCAAGATAATATCTCGAACACATCCGCCAACCAGGTAAATGGCCTTGTTTTTGAAAAATTCTGTATCAAATATCCATTCAGACAATCTTTTTTTCATTGATTTCATTTGCGTTACCGGTCCTTTGTTTATAAACGACTGACATATCGAATATTGCGGGCTTCCAATCCTTCATTTCTTGAGGATTGTATGAGATCAAACTCAAAAATAATACTTCTATCAGGAAGCTCGCCAACATCATAATTTGGAGAATGATCCAGATGTGATGCATGAAAATAAGCGGTCATATAGGGTGAATCAGGATGCCTGGTATCTGTAATCCATAAATTTTCTTTACTGGTTTGAAGATACCGCATAAAACCAAATCCGCGATCCTGTTTATATTCATAACAACAGCCGCGAATAGTAGCGTTGACATCTCCCCATTCTGTGACTGAATTTTTAACAGGTAACAAATTCGGCACCAGATAGCCCGACATGAAAACATCAACTTCGCGCCTTAACTCTGATGAAACATTATCAAAAGCCAGCACTTCAACACGACATCCTTTATTTTGAAGTGCACGAACCACCTGCAAAAAATCTCCATCACCAGTAACCAATACCACACGAGTCAAAGCACTGGACTGAAGTAAGGCATCAACAGCCATATCCAAATCGGAATTGGCTTTGGCAAATTCGTTGCCTTCCTCATCAACGTAGCGTTTTACATTTTTTTGGATGACTTTATATCCAAGATCTCTTAAGGTATCATAAAAATTATTGGTTTTTTCTCTATATGCCGGATTCTCCCTTGATCGTTCAACATCAAAGGCGACATATGCGTTCAGACGAATGGCATCAGAAGCATCATGGCAGGCAAATTCTCTTAATACATCGTAGCGCATACCATATCCGCCATTCATTGCAATATTTGCAACATCCACATATAATCCAACAGTAGACGTATAATACATAATAAAATCCTTTTTTAGGATCAGTCAGGAACGTCCTGAAATATTTTCACCATGTTATCTTTATCTTAATGTATAAGGTCACGTAGAAACGCTTCATACGATGTCTCTACAGACGCTTGATTCTCCAATTTTCATCCTTATAACTGATCCAATACAAACGTTTTTTATACGTTTGCGTCTTTTCATTTCTAAAATAAAATTGTCCAATGGGCAATCAATAAACAGCTTTTCCAAATTGGACTATAATAAATGATTCGCAATAACAATTTTTTGAATTTCTGATGTGCCTTCATAAATCGTAAACACCCGCGCATCTCGATACAATCGTTCTACAGTATATTCCTTGATAAACCCATATCCGCCATGAATCTGAATGGCTTGTGCAGTAATGTTGTTTACCATTTCCGATGCAAACAGCTTGGCCATTGATGCCTGTCGAGAAAAGGGTTTCTTTTGATCTTTCAGCATGGCAGCAGATAACATTAATTGCCTGGCTGCTTCAATTTGAGTGGCCATATCAGCAATAACAAAACGTGTATTTTGGAACTTTGCAACAGGACGACCAAACTGGGTCCTTTTTTTGGCATATCGTATACTTTCATCCAATGCAGCCTGTGCCACACCCACAGATTGCGCGGCAATACCTATGCGACCACAATCCAAAGCTTTCATTGCAATTTTGAACCCCTCACCTTCTTTACCCAGAAGATTTTCTTTGGGAACGTGGCAATCATTAAAGATAAGGTCTACTGTATCTGATGCCCGCAATCCCATTTTATCTTCTTCTTTTCCAATCTGAAGTCCTGGTGTGCCGCGGGGAACCAGAAATGTGCTGATTCCCCGATGGCCAGATTTTTCGTCTGTTTTGGCTGTTACGATGATCAAACCCGCATTTTTTCCGGATGTGATAAAGCGTTTGTTACCATTAATGACATATGAATCATTCTTACGAACCGCAGTTGTTAATTGATCTACTGGATCAGAACCTGCATGAGGTTCGGTCAAAGCAAATGCGCCAATCATTTTTCCTGAAGCAAGTTTTGTTAAAAACGTTTGTTTTTGTTCATGATTTCCAAAATTAAGCAGTGTTTCACATACAATGGAATTATGAACAGACATAATCACTGCTGTCGATGCACATGAATACGCAATTTCTAACAATGCCAGGGCATAACTGACCGCATCCGCACCCGCACCTTCGTATTCAAAAGGAATAGTCATTCCCATAAGCCCAAGTTCTGCCATTTTTTTTAGATTTTCCCCGGGGAATTCTTTTGTTCTATCACGCTCCATTGCAGATTCTTGAACTACTTTTCTAGAAAATTCACGCACCATTGATTGAATCATGCGTTGTTCATCAGTTAAATACATGGGTCATTCCTTATTATGGTGTGTAAATCACAACCAGCAATCGAGCGATTTGATCACTGGTATTTTTAAGATTATGGCGAATACTGGCGTTAAAATGAAGGGCATCACCTGATTTCAGATAATTGACATGTTCACCAACAGTTACCGCAACTTCGCCGCAAAGCACATAGTTAAACTCTTCGCCTTCATGCTGAAATCCAACACCTTCATGGTCCGCCATTGGATCAAGTGTGACAATAAATGCTTTGAGGTGCTTTTTTTCAGTGCCAGGTGTCAGGTTGGTATACGCATAGTTGGCGGTACGTTTTTCGTAAGCCGCAACACGTGATTGGTTCTTTTGCGATTCCTTAAACAAATAGCCAGAATCCAGTGAAAGTGCTTTTGAAATTTGTAATAAATTTCCCACAGGAGGCGTTAATGTATTGTTTTCAATACGTTCAAGGGATTCAATGGAACATCCGGTCTCATTGGCAAGCTGGTCCATAGTGATGCCCTTTTGGGTTCTGACTGACCGAATTTTATCACCAATGGATATTTCCCCTGATATTTCAGATTTGCAGGGTTCTGCAACCAACACATCTGATGATTGAATATGCGGTGATGTCTGTTGTATCATATTAGATCTCCATTAATTGTAAGAATAAAAACCGCGTCCGGTTTTTCGTCCCAACCAGCCGGCTTCGACATACTTTCTAAGCAAGGGGCAGGGCCGATATTTTGAGTCTTTAAAACCATCATAAAGGGTTTCCATAATCGCAAGGCAGGTATCCAAACCAATAAGGTCTGCAAGTGTCAGAGGTCCCATTGGATGATTCATGCCCAGTTTCATCACAGTATCAATATCTTCTTTATTGCCAACCCCATGATAGAGTGCAAAAATCGCCTCGTTAATCATAGGCATCAAAATTCGATTGGCAATAAAACCTGGAAAATCATTGGCCTGGGCAGGGGTCTTGCCAAATTTTTTGGACAAATCCCAGGTCGTCTGAAATGTCTCATCAGATGTTGCCAGTCCACGAATAACCTCTACCAATTTCATAACAGGCACAGGATTCATGAAATGCATACCAATTATTTTATCCGGACGGCTGGTTTGGGCCGCTATTCTGCCAATGGGAATGGATGATGTATTTGTTGACAAAATGGTATGTTCAGGACATATCCGATCCAAATCCTGAAAAATACCATTTTTGATGGATTCATTTTCTGTGGCCGCTTCCACAACAAAATCAGCAGTTTTCATATCACTTAGATTTGTTGATGGTGTAATACGTGACAGAATTTCATTCTTTTCCGCATCAGAAATCTTTTCTTTCTTAACGCTTTTTGAAAGTATTTTTTCAATGTTTTTCAGACCTTTTTGTACCAGTTCATCTGAAATATCATTCATGATTACCTGTGTGCCGCTCATTGCAGCAACCTGAGCAATACCATTGCCCATTTGACCTGAACCAATAACGCCAAAAGTGTTAATGTTCATTTTTTCTCCTTTGAATTATTTTTTATTTATCTTTTGAACATACGCCCACAATACCCTTAGGAATGCTCTGAAAATAACTTCCCCATTTACTTATGTGCCAGCCCGATGTAGGGGCGAACCTTATGTTCGCCCTCGAACGAATAACGCTTTCGTTCCTATGTACGATGGGCGAACACAAGGTTCGCCCCTACACGTTCTTCGCACATAAGTAAATGAGGAATTTATTTTTCGAGCATTCCTAAGTAAGCGATCATAAATTTTCGGGTAGATCGTAGTAAATATTTTGTTATTCGTCTGGTCGAACCTTATGTTCGCCTCGAACAAAAACCGGTATCAAACCTATAAGTAATTCCAATGTAGGGGCGAACCTTGTGTTCGCCCGCCGGACAAAAACCGGTATCAAACCTATGTTCGAAAGTGAATTTGAAACGTTTGCCTCGGGCATAGGTTCGCAAACGATTGTTGTTCGGAGGGCGAACATAAGGTTCGCCCTACATTGGTTTCGGACATTGGTTGGATTTCGATTACTACGATCTACCCGAAAATTTATGATCGCTTACTTACGTCTCTACACGACCTTATTTTTTTGTACGATCATGAAAAATGAGCATGTTATTTTCCGAGCATACCTTAGGAATGCTCGAAAAATAAATTCCTCATTTAATTATGTGCCAAAAAACGTGTAGGGGCGAACCTTGTGTTCGCCCATCGTACATAGGAACGAAAGCGTTATTAGTTCGAGGGCGAACATAAGGTTCGCCCCTACACGTTCTTGGCACATAAGTAAATGGGGAACTTCTTTTTCGAGTTTTCCTTAGCTCGTTCCCAGGCACTGCCTGGGAACGAGCAGTAACAGTTTATAAAAAGTCAAGACAAAAACACGAACATCGAGTATAACCCGATGCGGACCTGTAATCAATATTTGTATTAAAACTTGATACCGATTGATATCAAATGTTTATAGAATATTTTTTTTAAATTACAGGTTATATTATGGTCAATCATGACGATTGTCAAGTGAAGGTTAGATTTAACTAAGGAATGCTCGAAAAATAAATTCCTCATTTACTTATGTGCCAATAACGTGTAGGGGCGAACCTTATGTTCGCCCATCGTACATAGGAACGAAAGCGTTATTCGTTCGAGGGCGAACATAAGGTTCGCCCCTACATCGGGCTGGCACATAAGTAAATGGGGAACTTATTTTTCGAGTATCCCTAAGGAACGTT
>Ga0272440_1003910_pt1 | contig 10914 bp, 2 predicted proteins | sample SSMMMBAug17_FD_192440 | JGI IMG/M metagenome (GOLD analysis project Ga0272440, IMG submission 192440) | Marine sediment archaeal communities from Little Sippewissett salt marsh, Falmouth, MA, United States - SSM-MMB-Aug17 | ecosystem: Environmental > Aquatic > Marine > Wetlands > Sediment ... | reverse complement strand
ATCACATCAACATACATCCCCGGGTCTGGTTTTAATCCGGAAATGCTATAGTTGATTGTTTCACCAGTACCAATCAGGCTTTTGGTTTTTGTCTGATTGGATAATGACCATGCGGTCACCTGAATTTTCTTACCCTGTGGGATACCTGTCAATTTACCTGAAATGGCAAAGTTGGGCTCAGTTAAGGTAAAATCGACAACCGCTTCATTGACAACAGTCACTGATTGAGATTCTGCGATCAATGAATCGTGGGTTACATGAATTTCGTATTGTGTGTTTGATGACAGTCCTGTAATTTCATAGTTGACACCATCAATTAAATATGACGTTGACATTGCAGAACCTTCAATAACCTGATTTGTATAAACTTCAACAAAAACATCACCTTCAGGCTCTCCCAAACGCTTGATGGTTCCTTTGATCACAGCACCTTTTGACAGAGTGATGGTTCTTAGTATGATATCTGAGGGTTCCACTTTTTCCGCCTCTGCCCATGTTGAAACAGTGGCATTGGAATGGTATATTGCCGGCAAGTAACCATCGGTAAAAATTGAAATAATATAGTCATTTACATTGTAATCCAGTTGAATAAATTTATATCGTCCATTGCCATCTGTTTGAATGTATTTATCTACATTTGCTGTTTCCGAGCGCAAATTGACAAATATTTGGTTATTTAATGTGCTGCCATCACTGGTGGCAATTTCCCCCTGAATAATGGCGCCCTCATCAAAAACAAAATCAATACCAGTTATACCAGTTGCTTGAAGTGTAATTGGGGTAGCATTGTCAAACGCTTGTTCTTGATTGTAATACTGGGTGGGGAAATTGGAACTGTAGGCATACACAACATATTCATCTGAAAAATTCAATCCAGAGAGTTCATAACTGCCACTCAGTGCAGTTTGCGTACATGTTTCAATGCCAAAGGTTTTCGGTGTTGCGCATACTGTTGCGTAAGGAATGCCAGCCATGTATTTATCTGTGATATATCCAGAAATACTACTGGCATCCTGTAATCGGAAGTCAATACCATTACTATTTGTATAGACCCGAATGGCATCATTTCTGCTGGAAGCAATATTGTAGGCCTGATAAGGATATAATGATTTTAACACTTCTACAACATATCCCAAATTGGCGTAATCATCTGTTTTTGAAATGGGTGTCAAGCCAGTGATGGTATAATATCCATTTTCATCAGATAAAGTAAAATTGCCAGTCTTAAAAGCATCTGACCAGGCATTGACTTTTGCTGATATGACTGGTGTACCCGATTCTGTCAGCACTCGCCCGCGAATGGATTCACTTTTCACCACAATATCGATTTTTTGCAAGCAGGGATCTGTTGGCGTTAGTTGTGTTGCGGTATCCTTTGAAAAAACACTGTAATTGGGTGTGTATATACCGGGTGTCTGACCATCAGGAATAGCATAGTAGAATTCTTTTTGAAAAGCATCAGACCAGGCAAATACAATATAATCATCTGCAGAAATCAGCCCATTAATTTGATAATTGCCATCTTGATCAGTCGTCCCCTTCACAAGAGAGCCATTTTTCGAATAAACTGTGATATCTATGGATGGTAAGGGAATATTATTATCATCCAACACAGCACCACAGAAGCCAATTTGTGGGATGGCCTTTAGGGTAAAATCAATCACCGCATCGCCTGAAATTAAAGATACTGTTTTTGCATTTTTGGGATTATTAACACCATATGTACTGCTGTCATAGTATTGGGATTCATAGGAATTATTTCCTGTGGGTGGGCTGATACTCACAATAAATCCATCTTTAACAGGCAGGTTTTCAATTTGATATTGCCCATTTGAATCAGTTGAACTGCTGGCAATGAGGTTTGCCTGATGCCAGACATCGATGGTACAATCACTTATCGCAGGTTGTACCTGGCCCGATATTATCCGACCATTGACAAGGATGAAATTCTTTTTGGATCTGGTTTGTGTACAAAACTCAAATGTGGTTGACAGGGTTACTGTATAAAATCCTGCCTCAGAATATGTGTGGGATGCATTTTCTGCGACTGATGTCTGGCCATCACCAAAATTCCATACCAGACTGGAATAACCATCAATGGATGCTGGTACTAAAGAAATAGACTCCCCTTTGTTAATCATGCGCGGATTTACAGAAAAATCCATCAATGGCCTGCAAGTTTCATCAACATATATATAGTTAGTTTTTACAGTTGATGTCGTTCCACCAGGACCTGAAACAGATAGTGTGACAGTATAATTTCCAGGTGCAATAAATGTATGCATGGGGTTTTGACTTTTGCTGGTTGTGCCATCACCAAAATCCCATTGCCAGTCACTGATGGTATGTTGAGATTCATCATAGAAATTCACCTGAAATGGCACAGATCCACTGGTATCTGAAGACGAAAATGCTGCAACAGGTTCCTGAGCCTGAGAATAAATTGCTGTGATATGATGACTTTCTGCGATATTGGAAAAAACATAATAAGAAAGTGCGCCATAAGAAATATCATCGATGATAATATCTTCAAGTATATATCCGGAATGGGTCACAAATTTAACGACCTGATTCTTTCCTTTTGACAGCAAAGATTGTGATGGTGTGATCAGGCCAGCTTCTGAGGGAAGTACTGCGGTTGAAATCGTGTAATCATCGGATTCGATGAATGTTGCTGTGATTGTATGACTTTGAGAAACCTTATAGAAAGTATACATGGGTCGGACATTCCATAGTCTTTCAGAGTCAATCCACATGCTTTCTATCTCAAAGCCATCATCTGGTTGAATTGTAAATGTCAGGTCTTCATCTTTGTTGACAGAATTATCACCTGGAGGATCAATGCTGCCATTGGAATATGCCTGGGAGAATATCGTATAAGTTTTATGCGCAGAAACTACTGTAAAACGCGTTTCGCTAAAAACTTGATTGGGATCTGTTACTTTCACTGTAATCATTGTACTGCCAAAACTTTTAGAAGAAGGTGTTAACAATATGGTGCGCTCTGAACCTGATCCTTCTGTGGCAATATACTGTGAATTATTGGGAATAATATTTTCATTGGAAGATGTCACTGTAAAAAGAAGTTTACTTAATGGGTCATCTGGATCGTACACTGTGCAGGTAATGGGGTCGCTGGTTGATTCATAAACGACCTGGTCAGAAATTGGAGTGATCGTTGGAATGTCATTAATTGAACTAATATTGATAGTAATCATGGATGGAATAGAATCAATGCTGCCATCATTGACAGCAAATTGAAAATAATCCAATCCATTTACATCTTGATCGGGTGTATATCTGAATGCGCCGGTTGACGCATTTGTTAATGTAAGCGTACCTTGTGATGTGGATGACAGTAATTTGTAAGTTAAAGTTAAGTTATTGGAATTTAAGGCAGTTAAGGTTCCTGAATAGGGTGTATCTTCATCAATGGTAATTGTTTTGCTTTGTGCAACAGGTGGAAGTGAAGAATGAAACCAGCCATCTTTAACAGACCAGTTTGAGATATCATCGAATTGATCCATCATTGTCAGCTTGCAGCCACCGGATTGTAAGGCAGTGAAATTTAATTTGAGCAGCTCGCCACTTGCACCTGTATCAATAAATTTTTTGTTTGATGCCACCATCCCCACGCGAATCAGAGACGATGATGGAATCAGATAGGCTTGAAAAAAACTGTATTTATTATGAATTAGTGCGCCTTCTTCATAGCCTTCATATCTAAGTACATCAGGGCAGTATTTGATATCAAAGCCAAGGGATTTGATGCTGTTTGGTGCATTGTTGATACTGATGGCAAATGACTCCTGTGCGCCTGATGTGATGATTTTGCTTTCGATTTCGATTGTTTCAGTGTGTGCTGTTGAGAAAAAAAGTAATAATATAATAAGAATATATAGTAAAATGTGTTTTTTCATAATTTTTTTCCTTTATAATTACTTAGTCAGATATTTAAATAGTTGAATCAAATCCTTTAAGCTTTTCTCGTTAACACGCTTTGCGTTAATCGTTATACATATCTCGATAAGCAATTGAAATTGTTCGACTCCTACCAAAAAACGCTCAGAAAACTACTGTAATTTCAAGTATTTGAAAAAGCGTTTCTTTTGGGAAAAAGATGGGCTAAAATCCCATTATCCAGCTCGTTCCCACGCTCTGCGTGGGAATGCATATGGGACGCTCTGCGTCCCCTGTGCTCGTATCTCGGTCGCCCAACACAGAGGACGCAGAGCGTCCAGGATGCATTCCCACGCAGAGCGTGGGAACGAGAAAAAATTGTAAAAATTGTTATTATTTTATATGGTTTATTCATTCTTGAATTCCTAAGTATTCTTTTTCCTTTTTAACAGCCAACCGGCAGAAATAATAATCAACATCAAAATAATTCTTCCCCATACATTCAGTGCAGGCACTGAAACATATTGCGCAAACACCAAAAGGTTTTCATAATTTTGTGAAATGTTCAGATATCCAACAGTAACTGGTATTAGCTGAGGTTGAACAAATTTTAGAGGAAATGTCGGTTCAGTGAGGCCTTGAGTGGTTTCAGTAACAAAATGACTCTCAGATAGATCAAGAATTGCTGGTTGAGCTGTTGGTTTGTAAAGCTGAAAAAACAATTCATCATCGTGATATGCGGCTGTTTTGATATCATCGCCTGTGTCATCGTCTCCATAGATGTAAACCCGGTACATATTGGGATTGCCATCAACACCAATATTACAAGCCCCCACAAGGAGTTTTCCATTATTTCCATCATCAACAAATACACCGATTTCATCAGTCGCTTCAGCACTTGTGTAGTTGCCGGTAAAATTGACAGTTCCAACATAGATATTATATAAATTGGATGAAGTATTAACATCTGTAAAGTGTTCGACTGCAATGGCTGGATTAATGTTTAATAGTGTTAGAAATATTATTGCAGTTGTGTTTATTTTGTTTAAGTATTTCATTTGTTTTTACTTCCTTGAAAAACTATTATTATACTGCTAGTGGAGTACGACTATTCATTACCTCGTTCCCACGCTCTGCGCATATCGTTATACACAAATCGATAACCAACTGAAATTGTTCGATTCCTCGTTCCCACGCTCTGCGTGGGAATGCATCCTGGACGCTCTGCGTCCTCTGTGTTGTGCGACCGAGATACGAGCACAGGGGACGCAGAGCGTCCCATATGCATTCCCACGCAGAGCGTGGGAACGAGCGTACTTTCGAGCTCTTACCGAGATGTGTATAACGATAAGCGCAGAGCGTGGGAACGAGGGCGCGTTTACTCTTAGTAGACGGCTATGGGCTATATCCCCATTCACTCACAAGCACCCCACACAAGTTCAGCAGACTGGCTCACTTTGATCCAATACCCATATCCAGGCCCAACATAATTCATATCTGTCACAAAAGGATTAATTGGGTAGTATATATTGGGTTTTACATCATATCCATGAGCAATCACTGTTTCATCAATCACTGAACAAAAAATATCTGAATCAAGCGATGTGACTGATTCAAAAATTCTACCTGAAGGAAAATTGACATCAGGTTTACTTTTTACATATTTTACCTTATTTCCCAGATAACCAATCAGGTTCCATCCTTCACGTAACTGAATTTTGGTTGTCGATGAATCTAGGAGTGTGCCCTCTGCTTTAAAATAAATCAGATTATTCTCATCAAAATTGGCATCTTCGTTAACTTTTATCCAGTATCCATACCCTGGTGCCAGGTAAGTCATATCACTAAACATTGGCAGTGCTGGTCGATAGACTTTTGGCATGGTATCATAGCCAATTATAATGCTGTAGTTGCCAGCAATACTTTCTAAAATATTATCCATACTGGTGAATTTTTTATATTCTACACCATCAATGATAAAGACATCAGGCTTATCACCCACATAATAGCAAGTATTTGTGCCAAAACTGAAAAGGTTCCATCCAGCGTGAAGTGGAATAAGTTGCACAGCATACGTTGTTGATGTTGATGCATTTGATGTGTTTTGAGCCCGATCGCGAAACTGAACATAAATGGTTGTGCTGCCATCAACTTCAGGAATATTCCATTGTTTTGTGGATGAATACAATTCCCATGTTCCACCAATACCATATCCACTGTTACTGATATACATTTCATAAGCATCCAGTGCATATAATTCGAGTGAAATAACATACGAGCCAGTTGTTGGGGATGTTGTTACACTGGCATCTTGCGGGCTGACTGTATCAATTCGAAAAGCGCTAGAAGTAAGGGTTGGACCAATATTCAAGTTTTTATCTTCTGCAGCAATATGGAAATAGTATTCTTCGTTATCTGCGCCTGTAAAATCATTGCTGGATACGTCAATATTTTTTATAAATTGAACATCATTGTCAATAATGTTGAACTCGGTAAAAGTGTGAGTTGCGTTTTGATTGAACAGCACATAGTAACCATTTACTTCGGTATAGCCTGATGGTAAACTCCATGTCATTTGAATGATTGGGTTGTTTGATGGGGTATCCATTACGTGTGTTTTTGATTGGAGTGATGTTACTGTACCGACTGCGCAATATGTTTCATTGATGGATGTTAATAGCATAAATATAATACAAGTTGTTTTGAAAACGTTCATAGAATCCTCTTTTGTTCTAAAATTAGCACTCGTAGTACTCGTTCCCACGATCTGCGTGGGTATACCCCATCCCCTCGTTCCCACGCTCTGCGTGGGAATGCATATGGGACGCTCTGCGTCCCCTGTGCTCGCATCTCGGTCGCCCCAATACAGAGGACGCAGAGCGTCAAGGATGCATTCCCACGCAGAGCGTAGGAACGAGATGAATTTGCTTTGCCTGACGCCTATGCGCTCTGTGTCCCCTGTACTCGCATCTCGGTCGCACCAACACAGAGGACGCAGAGCGTCCAGGATGCATTCCCACGCAGAGCGTGGGAACGAGATGGGTTTGCTTTGGCTGACGGCTATGCGCTCTGCGTCCCCTGTGCTCGCATCTCGGTCGCACCAATACAGAGGACGCAGAGCGTCCAGGATGCATTCCCACGCAGAGCGTGGGAACGAGCATGATAATGGGATTTCATCCCATCTTTTTCCCAAAAGAAACGATTTTTCAAGCACCTGAAATTACAGTTAATTTCTGAGCGTTTCTTGGTAGAGGGGGTTGTGCTATGCCTGACGGCTATGCGTTCTGAGTCCCCTGTACTCGCATCTCGGTCGCCCCAACACAGAGGACGCAGAGCGTCCAGGATGCATTCCCACGCAGAGCGTGGGAACGAGCGGACGAACGTTCTTGCTTAGCATGTGTCTATGGCCAGCTTTGTCCATTCTATGTAAAAAGCTACATCCCCGAAATCGCATAGGTCTCAAAAAACAACTTAATGTCTTTTACAGTCTGAATAAACATCTCCAGCCCATAGTCCGCATCATAATGCAATGTACCGCCTGGAATAATCATCACCCAGTTGCTATTCCAGACCGAACGTCCAACCAGCCTACTATCATAAACCATCTCCGACTGATTAAAATACCCGCTGTCATGATAGGCTCTAAAGCTGGAATAACGTCGGACTTTTGTTAAAAAGCCATCCAGACTATCCAGGGATGGAATCCAGTCTGGATTAATCAAATCCGCACTTTCAACTGAAAATGGCACGGGTATCTTTTGATCCACAACCAGCCAGTTTCTTGCATCAAGCTCAAAACTATCTGGGACAAGCATAATATCCATTCCGGCAGGCACCAAAAATACGCGTGGGGTTTCTGATAACAGGCCATTGTTATAACCATCAAACCAGGTACCTACAGATCGTACTTTTGTGGCATAATTGGTTGGATCATAGGTATGGTCGCCACCAGATAATGGCCATCCAAAGAAATTCTTGCCAAAGATAATTTTTGTTGTAAATGGAATCACAATTCCTGGTTGCGGGCCTGCGGATCGTGGGGCAAAGGCGCGACAGAATTTGTGGAATTCTGCGACTTCCCATAGATCTTCAACCTGATGGTTCATCAATGTCTGCTGCCACACCTGATCATTTTGAGCACCGGTTTTGCCATCACTGCCCTTAATTCTGAACAATTCTGATCGTAATGAAAATCGTCCGGTTTCTGTTTGCGGATTATTGAAACCCATCTGACCTTTTAACATATCAAACTTGTCTTTCAGGCTGGTGAGAACCTCTCCAAGTCCTCCTTGGCCCACAATCCATTGGTTGTTCTCATATTGGCCCAATGTTCGTCTTTTGATGATCTTTGTCAGTATGGGACGTGCAGATGCTGGATCATTGGCACTCAGGTTCGTTTCATAATCATAGGCTTTTGCTGCCAGGTAGACATATCTTGCGGCTGTATCAAAGGCATTTCGGTATTTGGATAAGGCTGATGTCATGTTTAATCTCAGGGCCATATCCATATAACGTTTCTTTTGCGTTTTTGATGCCACTTGTTTATTAAATTCTTCACGCTCTTCAAGTAATCTGAGACCCTCAGAAAGAATGGCTCTGTATTGTTCAGCAACCTTCCGCATGGCTTCTTGTTTATGAAAAACTTCCATTCGCGTAATTGCTTCTGTGCCGAGTAACGCCTCAAGTTCTTTTAATATCTCCTGTATTTCATAGGAGTAGTTTTCTTTTGCTATTTGCAACTCAATATCATAGTTAATCAGTTCTTTATCAGATTCTTTTTCCATGGTATCAAATTCATATTTTGCAGCCAAACCAAATAAAACTTCCTGAATACTCAATCCAACAAACCAGGCTGCTGAACGACCGGCTGATGTGGCATCATTTGACGTGCCAACGGATTTTGGAAATCCCTCAGCTATAGCTGCCCCTATATTTCCAGCTGTTTGTCCAGAATATGCTAACAAAGATGCTTTGCGTTGAAGTTTATTTATTTCATTGTTCAAAGATCGAACTTGATTCTTTGCTTTGTCAATGACCTGAATCCCACTATAATGTAAGTTTGATCTGGCTTGCATGACTTCAAGCGTAAACCCGATATCATCCATTAAGAGTGAATATTCGGCTAATGCTAACTGTAATTGTGTTTCAGTTTTGATTAATTCGATCAATGTCTTTTGTATTTCACCGGGTGAGTCTCTAAAACCCCATGAATCTGGTGCATCAAAACAATAACTTGAAGCGTTTATGGGATAATCAATTTCTAAAACATCTTTGAGATCAACTTCAACGTAGTCATCTTTGCTAATATCCGTTCCCATGAAATGTTTGAACATTTCTGGAAGATTATATATTTGACTGCTCACCTCCTTGTTCCAAAATGACATGCTTTTGAACTCTGAAAAAAAGCCTACCATCTTTTCAGATGGTTCAGCAACTGTTGATGAACTATATTCATACACATCAACATATTGATAATAATAATAGTCCGGTCCTGCATAGCCCGCTGGATATGCCTTTCCCGGACCAATGGTACCATCATAAGGACTACCAAATATCTCGATGAGACGATTACGAAAATCCCGATCTTTATCAATGACCATCTGAGCAAAATTTTCCGCTGATATGGCGATCTCGCGAATACTTTTTCTGGTTTTATTGGCATGATCAAAGATAGCTTTGGCATTTTTCATTGATTTGGATGCACGTTCGTATATCTGCTCAAAATGAGTTGCCGCATTGCGTGAACCAGCAACTACTCTGGTTGGATCAATATCAAAAGCCACAGCATCAGGTGCAAGTCCCAATGGATTCAAACCTGTATTGGCATTGTCGAATTCCTGCTGAATGATCTGTGCACCAGACACAATGTCTAAAATTCCAGTGATTGTTTTTCGATCAATTTTGTTCATGCCTGTTTTGGTAAGGGCTTCGGCATCAGGCGGCAGCAGAGTGTTGGCTGTCAGCCAGTCAAAATATGCGCCCTGAAAACATCTTCGGCCCCAGGAGGTTACGCCCCAGGATCTTGATTCATCCGAATCTTCATATCCCTGGAATTGTCCCTGGGGATTTTCCACATATCTTTCACGATACGTCAGGTTCATAATTTCAGCACCGGCTTTTGCTTTCGCTGCAGCAAGCGCTGCAAATGTGGATTCATCAAGATAATCCACATCGATCACCACACCTTGCATACCAAAAAGTTCAGATCGGGTTTTCCATGTGAAAAATGGATGGGATAATAAATCATAATAGCCTTTCAAACCAGACAGATAATGTCCCCAGGCATCACCATGTGACTGCGGAAACAATGACTGGGCATCAAGCTCGTCTATAAAACCATCTTTGTTAAAATCCCAAATGCCATAAGCATTGGCATAGGCCACTTCACCTTTACTCTTGGTAAAATTCCACATCAGCCTGTTGTATGAAGGCCTGGCACCCAAGTCATCGAGACCGCGGAGTAATGCCAGTTCTTCATCCAGAAGTGTGGGCACCTGATTCATAAATGAAAAGATGGTTGGTGCGAGTGTGCCATATGAAACACTATCTGATGCATACCCAATGGTTGGATCAAGGGCATCGGTATAGGCTTCATCACCCAGTATCTTGTAGAAATCGGCGATGCGTGATGATGCCAACAGCAATGTTGCAACAATACCTGGGGTGCTGACTGGTTCTTCAAGATTGATACTCAAATCTTTGGCACGATCCAGTACAGTTTGATATAATTCGATCAGGCCAAAATTTTCAATAATATCCTTGTCAGGATTGAGTGCAACCGGGCCTTCGTATCTTTGTCCAGCCTGTTGAATCATACTCACATAGGTGGCTGGATTGTCGATATTATTAAAACTCGTAATTCGGGCTTCGTAGGGATTCACTGCATTGATCACTCGTTTGACCCAGCCCTCGGCAAGTTGTGCCTGATAGTCCCCTGGCCTTGAGTTCGCAGCACCCGCCCAGTCTGACCAGCAATTGGAAATACTGGCAGGCTCGCACAATGAATGACGATAT
>Ga0272440_1003909_pt1 | contig 10914 bp, 7 predicted proteins | sample SSMMMBAug17_FD_192440 | JGI IMG/M metagenome (GOLD analysis project Ga0272440, IMG submission 192440) | Marine sediment archaeal communities from Little Sippewissett salt marsh, Falmouth, MA, United States - SSM-MMB-Aug17 | ecosystem: Environmental > Aquatic > Marine > Wetlands > Sediment ... | reverse complement strand
TTTCACTGCCTGCTGTATCAATTTTAAAGCCTTGATTTTCCAAAGAATTGGATATTTCCAATCTTTCCTTATAGTCATCAATTATTAATAATATTGAACAATTTGCCATTATTATATGCTATATTTTGTATGACCATTTATTGATCTCGTAAATAGTCAAGAATTAAAATTTTGACAATATTTTAACAATGTAACATTCTGAAGTTATTAATATTACCATTCAACGTTTGTCTTTCGGACTGACACGGACAAGCACAGACTTACACTATCAAAAAACGCATACGTCTACAAGTGTTGTGTTTTTTTAACTAATTAATATTTAAGATAATCTTACCAATCTCGTTCCCAGGCTCTGCCTGGGAATGCATACTCGGTGGCTCTGCCACCTGTGCATAGAAACTGGTGGCAGAGCCACCAAGTATGCATTCCCCAGGCAGAGCCTGGGAACGAGATCGATGAGATCATGAGAACATTTAAAGATTTATGTTCCTTTGTTCCAAAAAAATGTATTAATAAAAATGTTTTATATTCAATAATTTATAAAACCACAACACTTGTAGACGTATGCGACTTTCAATTAACTCGGATTGAAAATGTGTCTTTCGAAGTAACTTCTTTAAATTTCGGGGTAGATTGATAAAAATAGACAAAATTAAGCACCGAAGGTGCGAATTATTATAGCCCAGGGCGAAGTCCTGGGTAATAATCTACGATAATTTTAGCCCTGAAAGGGCGAATTAATAATTAATTCATATTTTATTCGCCCTTTCAGGCCTAAGATCAAGGGGTTTCATTAGCCCAGGGCTTCGCCCTGGGCTATAATAATTCGCGCTTTCAGCGCTTAGTCACCCCAAAATTTAAAGAAGATACATTTCGAACTGACACGGACAAGCACGGACTTACACTTAAAATAATTGGAAAAAACAAAGTTGAATTATAATAGCTACTTTGAAAAATTGACTTTTTACGAAACCATCATTTATTTTATTAATATTGAATAAATTTAACCTGAAGTTCTTTCTTGAAATTTTTCAAGTTTTTTATTCATTTTAATTTCTTGTATTTTAGCCTTTGCGACTTTACTCCAAAAAGGATCGTTTGCTTCTACAATACTTGAAAGAATTTTTTCTGCTTTATCGCTTACTTCAAGATGCTGATAGCACTGTGCAAGTCTGAATTGAGTTCTGATAAAACGCTCGCCTTTTTTGCTAAATTTTAAAGCTTTTTCATAAGCAAGCGCACCATTTTTTTTATCTCCAAGTTTATAATATGATTCACCCAGTTCAAAGTAAGTGTCATATATTGTATCCTTAGGTAAATCTTTTGTTTCAGAAAAAAGTTCTATTCTTTCTTTAAGAACCTTTACAGATCTGCTAAATCTCTCATTAATTCTTAAAGCTTTGCCTAAAAGAATTAATATATCCAAAACATATTCTTTATCCGGCCTGTTTTGAAGTGCTAATTCGAATGTTCTTATTGCCTTTTCATACTCTTTATCATCATATTGAATTCTTCCAGTTCTATAATAGGCGATAGGAATACGTCTTTCTTGTGGAAATTTTGCTATAAAATCTTTATAATGAATCATTGCTTCATTATAACGCTTTGCAAAATAAAATGATTCACCAAGTCCGAAGATTAGATCAGCAGGCCATTCTTTTTTCATAAAATGTCTTTTAGAACTTTCATACATTTCCTTTGAACGTCTGAAAAAATTTAGTTTAAGATAAGAATTTGCAAGCATTATCATAAAATCGCCATTCATGTCATCAAGTGTTAATAAATCCATATATTTGTTATAAATTGAAATAACATTTTCAGCATATCCTTTTTTATAATCTCTTCTTACCATTTCAGTAATAGAGGCTCTTAAAGCGACCCTAATATCCTGCCTTAATGGAGTATCAGGGTATTTAGTTAATATTTTTTTTAATGATTCAATACTGCCTTCATACTTCTTTTCATGATGTTTTTGAATTGCCATTTTTAACATTGCAAGATGAGCCAGCGGGCTGTTTTCATGTTTGATAATAATATCTTCATACATCTCAACAGGAATTTTATTAAAAGTAATTTCACTTATAACCCTTCTTGAAAATCTTTTCTCAGGGTCCACATTAACATGTTCGACAAGCCTTAAAGCACTAATAAGTCCGCCGTCTGTACCAGGATATGTATTCATGATCCAATTATATAATTTAACAGCTTTTGCAAGCTCTCCTTCTTCAGTATAAATATCTGCAATTCTTGTTAAAATTAAATGATTTACCTCAATATCTGGAAAATAATTCAAAATTCTAAGTAAAGACTCTTTTGCTTTTTGAAACTGACCTGTTTCATAAAAATTATAGCCGGAATATAGTAGAATATCTGAATTTTTATAAATTTCATCCGGTTCAATGTTAATAATTTCATTCAATAATTCAATAGATTGTGAATATGATTTTTTTTGGTAAAGAGCTTTAGCTTTTTCGCATTTTGATTTAAGTACATAATTACTTTTTGGATATTTTGTAATAACCTGATCATAAATACTTATACTTTCATCAAATTTTCCAACCAGTGAATATGCAATTCCTTGCTTAAGTAAAACTTTTGGATTTTTCTCAAATTTTTTTGATTTAGCAAGTTCATAATATAAAAGAGCATCATAATATTTACCAATGTCAAAAAATAAATCACCTATAGATGCATTGACATGAGGCACATATTCAGACTCTGGAAATTTTTCTATGGCTTTTCTGTAATTTTTTACAATGGTTGGATAATCAACAGGGAGTTGTTCTCTTGTATATTTATCAATACTTAAAGCAAGCAAAAAATAAGCACGTTCTAAGTGGTTGCTTTTTGGATGTGCAAGAATTAATTTTTTTAAAATTTCATTAACCTGCAGCCATTCTTTAGTAAAATATCTATTTATTGCTTCAGTTAATAATTTTGAATCTTCTGAATCTGTAATAACGTCAGAGTCAGGATGAGTCAATTTATAAACATATCCCTTTTGCTTTGCAATAAGCTCTCTTATCTTAAGCCTCCAGGGTTTCATCTTTTGTTTAAGTGAGACTCGAGGTTTTACATCTTCTTTTTTATCTTCATCAGCATGTAAGCATATTACAAACAGCGAAGAAAACAAGTTGATTAGAAATATAATAATTAGTGTATTGGAAATTTTTTTTATCATCTCTCATGTCCATCATATAAATTTTTATTAAAGCGTAGTTGGAATAATTAAGAACAACGAATAATATAAAGATATTAAACCATATTTAAAAAATGCAGACAAATTCCTCTATATTCTTTATTAATGAAAACAAAAGCATAAATTTTTAACTTATACTCAGTAACTTATAATTTATTTGAAAAAATATTTAATATTTTATAACTAAATATTATATGCTAAAAATATATAATATATCAACTTAAAATTTTATAGCAAATGTAATTTTTTTTTTATTATATTAATTTTTCAATATGATATTTAAGTTTATAATAATTATGAAAACTAAAAATAAACATATTAATTGTTATTTGTGTAAATATTATTATGTTACATGGAATAAAAAATTTCCACATGGCTGCAGAGCTATGGGTTTTAAAAGTAGAATGCTTCCATCAATAGAGGTTTATAAGCATTCAGGAATTTATTGTTTATTATTTAATCAAAAAAAAATTTCAAGAAAAGAAAACTTGAAAAAAAATAAAGATATTATTGCATGACATAAATATAATAATTCTATTTATTTTGAATATAATATAACTCAGCTTTGTTTTTTCGAATTTCACGTGGACTGACACGGACTGACACGGACAGACACAGGACAAACACAGACAAACACAGACTTAGACTTCTCATTATTTGGAAAAAACAAAGTTGTATTATATTATTTTGAATATTGACTATTAAATTTTATTTTTGTTGGTAAATTAAGAGACGTAGCATGTTACGTCTCTTAAGTCCCAAAACTATGTGAATGTTAAAGTTGGATTAAAATATTTTGTATTATCAATTTTTTTGCAGAGATATCATTACTGTAATTAATTAAAGTCATATATATTATAAAAAAGATTTAAAAAGGAATATCATTTGAAAAATCTGTTCCACTTGCAGGCGGCGCTGGCGGTCCTAAATCAGAATCAGATGGTCCTGGATCTTCTTCATATATTTTTTGTCCAGTTGAAGAACCTTTTGGCTCTAACATTTTCATATTAAGAGCAATAATTTCAGTGGTATATCTTTTGACATTTTCTTTATCAGTCCATTCTCTTGTTTGAATTCTTCCATCAATATAAATCAATTTTCCTTTTGCTAAATATTGACCGCAAATTTCTCCAAGCCTGTCAAAAGCTACAATTCTATGCCATTCAGTTCTTTCTTGTTTTTGTCCATTTTTATCATTCCATATTTCAGATGTTGCCATGCTAAAATTTGCTATTGCCATTCCAGATTGAGAATAACGCATTTCTGGGTCTCGTCCTAATCTACCTATTAAAGTTACTTTATTTACCATTTTTTTTCCTTTCAAATAAATTTTATTTAAAAATAAGTTAAACCTCGTTTATGTAATGTTAAAAATAACAGGCATAATGTTATTTAAACACTTTTAATATCATTGTATGTCATATGAGTCAATAAGCACATTTTAAAAAAAGAAAAACATCTGTAATAATCAAAAATTTTGTATCATCTCCTTACTTTTTGGTGAAGTTAACATATTATATTTATTAGAATATGAATAATTTCTTTTCTGATAGTTACCTGAATTAATTCCACTAAAATGTTTATTTAATAATTATTTAATTATTATCTTGTCAAATTGAATTGAAAATTTTATAAAAAGATTTTAAATAATTTATTACTATATTCCCATTAAGATTTTTATTTGTTTGAATATATTAATATAAAATTCAAAAAGAAAGGGGTGATATATAATTTTTTTTTGTAATTATTATTTTTTTTTTTAATTATTTACTTTTGAATCTTGAAAGGAGACGAAAAATGACAGGAAATAGAACTGCAATTGTTTTATTTACACTTTTACTAATATTCCAATTTAGTGTTTGTCAGGTATATTCAGAGTCAATAACTATAAGTCCTTTTGCTGGAATATACCATTTTGAGGGGAATCAAGATATTGATTATGATTATACCTTTGGGCTGGGATTAGGTTATAATTTAAATAAGTCAATTGGTATTGAGACAAAATATACCTTTGGTCGTTTTGAATTTGAAGACGATACTGAATATTCTGACAATGAAGAATTTGATATTCAGATGATTCAACTTGATCTTTTGTATAATATTGATCTTTTTGATTGTAAGCTTGTTCCCTATGTTGCAGCAGGATTTGGGTACATGGCTAAAGACTGTGAATCCTTAATGGATGAAGAAACACCTTTTTTTAACTATGGAGCGGGAATTAATTATTATATTAATGGTAATATGGCACTAAGAGCTGATGTAAGGCATGTATTGGATTATAATGATGAATCAAATAATGAAATTTTTAACAATCTCACATACACAGTGGGTTTTACTTACTTGATTGGAAAGAAATCTTTAAAAGTACCACAAACTCTTAATATCTTTAATAATGACAGTGATAGCGATGGGGTCGAAAATATTATAGACAAATGTCCGGAAACGCCATATGGAATTAAAGTTAATCAAGAAGGCTGTCCTTTAGATAGCGATAGAGATGGTGTTTATGACTATATGGATAAATGTCCGGATACATCAAGATTTGTTAAAGTCGATTTTAATGGATGCCCTATTCTTGATGATAGTGATAATGATGGCATTTATGACGACAAGGATCAATGTGCTGATACTCCTGCCGGAGTTGAAGTAAATGTTTTTGGATGTTGGGTTGTAAATCTTAGATTTGATACTGGAAATAGCAATGTTAAACCATCAATGTATAAAGAATTGAATAAAGTAGTGACTATACTTAAAAATTACCCACATCTAAAAATAGAGATTCAAGGTCATACCGATAATGTTGGAAAAGAATTGTATAATTCAAAATTATCATTAACAAGAGCAAGAGCTGTAATGAATTATCTTATTAAAAAAGGAATCTCTAAAAAAAGATTACAGGCATATGGCTATGGACATGCTAAACCAATTGCTTCAAATGATACTCCTGAAGGTCGAGCATTAAATAGAAGAGTTCAACTGCAAACAGTGCGCTAACAATTTAAAAGGGCAATGAGTTTATTCTTTTGCCCTTTTTTTATATGGAGGGCCTAAACCTAATGCTGTTGGAATAAGATATTTTTTATAGTGGACGCAGTGGACAAAGTGGACGCAGTGGACAAAGTGGACGCAGTGGACAAAGTGGCGTTATAATTATAATTTTAATGTCCACTTTGTCCACTATAAAAAAATCTTATTTCAAAAGCATTGCCCCCTACACCGGCTAAACCTCGAGCCATAATAATTCGCGCTTTCAGCGCCGAGTCCCCCGAATATAAAGATGATAACTTGCATGTAAATTTCAATTACCGAAAATCGTGCATAAAAGATGTTGACCGGCAATTTGGGTTACACTCAAATCATTTTTTCAAAACTATTGAAATACATAATGCACTAATAATTTTCAAAATAATTAAAATTGTAAAAGTTATTATAATACCAAAATATGGTATAAACATAGCTGCTACTGCTAAAGTACCAGTTGAAGCTCCAATAAGATCTGATGCAAATATTTCTGCTGTGTCTTTTTGTTTCTCTCCTCTTAAAAATAAAGCAACCGGAAACTGCATACCGCATATTATTGAAATACTAAAACCAGATAATAATAAAATTAAAACTGGCAGTTCATCTTGAAAATAGATAATATTAAAAATAAAAAATAAAAATATCATTATCATTATAATATCGCAGATAATTAAAAAACTTAAACCTTTGACTTTAAACTTTTCTCCAAATAAAACACCTGGTAAAAGCCCAATTAAAAACAATGTAACAATAAGACCTAACTGGTAATATACATATCCATAAAATATTTGAAAAATAAAAATTACTAAAATTTCAGTTCCCATTACACAAAAGCCAGTTGAAAAAAGAACAAAATTTTCAACATTCAATGAATATAGATAAATAACTAATAATATGATTATTACTGCTAAGAAAAATATTGGATTTGTACTAAAAGTAAAAAACCAATCATCAAACATTAATCTTACAAAAAAAGGATAGTAATCAGAATTTATTGATATTTTTTTATCAATTAGTCCTTTTACATAATCTATTCTGTATGAATTAATATCCCCATAAAAATATCCCTCAATATAGTCAGTGTTTATTTGTTTTTGCTTTAACAAGTCAGGAATATCTGATGATAATTTAGAATCACTACAAATAAAAAAAGTTTTAGTGCCTGGTATTATAATAATATTTTTAAATACTTTTGAAGCTGTATTATATAATGACGAAATTTTTTTTATTTGAATTTCATTAAGATAGTTATTTACAGGTCTCAGTCCAAAGCTTAGAACACCATTTTTAAAGAGTTTTTCTTTTGCTTTTTTAAAAAATTCATAAGTATAAAATCTATTTAATTGGAAAGTATCAGGTTCTGGCAGGTTAATTAAAATTGCATTATATTTGATTTTGGTTTTTGACAGATATTTTTTACCATCTTGATAAATAATATTAAGACCTTTTATAGATTTAATTAGATCAAATTTTAATTCACATTTAACAATTTCTGGATCTGGTTCAACATAATCAATAATTTTTGTTTCATATTTTTCAATTTCTTTCATAAGTCCGCCTTCAGCAGAAATTAATAAAATATTATCAATTTTATTAATTTGAGAAAGAGGATAATGTGCAATTTCTTCAGCCAGTGTTTTATTGTTATTGCAAAAAAGAGGGTATCCATTCTGGAATAATGTTATTTGTTCATTATCTTCGAAAACCTGAATTCTGCCATAATGAGATTCCTTATATAAAATCAGTTTTTCCTTTTCTGAATTTAACAAGAAATCTTTTTCGTAATAATGGCTTATTACAAAAAATATTAAACCTGATATGGACAGTAAGAAAAAAGTAATTTTGAATATTTTTTTTGATTCTGAGATATTTATAAGATAGATACTTATAAAAAGTAGTGGTAAAGAAGACAATATTATTGATGCAAAAGGCGAAACAAAATTGATAAAAAAAAATGAAAATATTGCACCGCCTGCTGCATCTCCAATATTATCATAAATATATATTTTTGATGCAGTAAAGTTTGAACTTTTATTTTGAATGATAAATAAGCTGTAAGGTAATATAAAACCTATTATAAAGCAATAAGGAGAGATTATTGAAAATATATAAGCAAGTATTTCATAAAATCCAACACTTGTACCATGAATAAAAAAAATATCTCTTAAATATCTAATTAAAATTATTTGAAATAGAGGGAGAACTGAAATAAGTAATGATAACCACCCAAAAAAAACAATATTTATCTTATCTTTTTTAAAAAATTGTGCAAAAAGGCTTCCTATTCCGCCAATAACCATCCATAAAAAAAAAATTATAGCAATAATAAATTCATTTCCAAGAAATTGACTTAAAAATTCACGAATAGTTATTATTTGGGTAATAACAGAGGAAACTCCTGTTGCAATAACTGCTCTTATAACAGTTATATTGAGTTTCCTCATTTTTTTTCTGTATTTATTGTTATATTTTCTTCAGCCCATGCAATAGATCCTGCTTTATGAACATATAAAAGTTCGATTGGAATTTCGCCATTTATCATTTTTTTCAAAACAGCTTCATTTGAATTTCCTAATAATTTTGCGAATTCAGTAATATCTGTAAATTCAAGGTCTTGAACAAAGGCTCCTGATTCAGGTTTCCAGTCTTTTGCATATTCTTTTATAACCTCACCAAAATTATCAGGTTCTATTATTTTAACAATTTTTTTAATTACCATTGGACCTAATTTTTTTTGTTCAAGCTCAATTAAACCTAATTCAACAAGATATTTCATAACAGAGTCAATTTCAATTTTTGATAATGATAAAATATCTTTAATTCTTTCAACTAAAATGTCATAAATGACTCCATCTACAGCTACATCTGTCTCTTTTACATATCTAACTGATTTATCAGGGCTTATATGTAAAAGGTATAAGACATTACAAACACTTAAAAAAATATTATTTGTAGTATGCTCATGAATCATATTGTTAGTGCGTCTTAATCTTTTTATTAACAAATTTGCAAGAGCTTGAACAATAGGAAGGCTTTTTTGAATTGAGGCCTCAAGGTCATTTTTATTGATCAAGACAACTTCAGTAAATTCATTAGCCATAGCATATGCACTTCGGGGTTCTTTACTTAAAATACTCATTTCTCCAAAAATTTCACCTGGCTTTAATCTTTCCAAGAGTATTTTTTTATTATTCATTACCTTATAAATATCAACACTTCCGCTTCTAATTAAAAATGCAGAACTTCCTGGATCTCCTTCTTTAAAAATTAAATTGCCTTTCATATATGTTTTAATATTGTATCCTTTTGAAGCTTTAGCCATAAATCCTCCTTTTTAATATTATTTTCAAGTTGAAGAAATATATTTTAAAATGTCCTAAAAGTATTTTTTCACAAGAATCACTTTATGCTTTTTAGCAAGCACAATGTTTTTTTATGTTTTTTTGCAAGCAAAATATTTTTTTATTTAAATAATAATATAATTATTTTTTAATAATATACAAAAAATTTTATATATTTACAATTTATTAGTATTAGTTTCGAACAAAACGAAATGGAGGACATAAGTAAGTTAGAAAATAAAATTAATGTTAAAAATTATTATATTATCTTTTTTTACCTAAACTAATAAATTCTGACCTTTCCATTGATAGTTCAAGATAAAATCTATGTAAATCATTTATCATGAATACAACTCTTCTATTATCAATAAAATCAGTTTGAATATGTAATTCAATAGCTGATGAAAGAGAAAGAGCTTTTGGTTGGCCAAAAAATGAAGTCAAATCAAATTTATTTTCTACAATTCGCATAGCATGCCCCATAAACTGATTTGTCATCTCACCAATGCTATCTGGGACTTCATTGGCAGTATAATCTTTCGCTAACTCACTTTCTGGTAATCCCATTGAAGTCATATATCCTTTATAAAGGCTCATTGCTGCGACACCGGATAAGTTCACAACAACCAATCCATTATAATCTCCGGAAAATTGGACAAAACAACCAACATCAGGCCTTAAAGAAACTTTAGGAACACTTTGTATTGTTGTAGAAAATCTTATTGATTGTTTTGTGCTTGATTCTAATACTTGTTTCACTGCGCCGCAAAAACTCGCAGCAACAACATCAATTGCAAAGTTTGAATCCATAACTTAACCTCTCCTTATTTTTTTCAAAAACAATTAATACCTTAGCTGTTTTATTGATAACCCAAATTTTAATTTTGCTGACATTAAACAATGCCATTTCATTAAAATAAATTATCATATAATAATTGAATAATAATGAAAATTACAAAAAAAATTGATTATACAAAATAACAAACATTTTTTTGAAATAATTTTTAATTTTGTATAGTTAAAAAAAAAAATATAAAATGTCAATGAAAATTCTAAAGTATTATAAGTTATTTGTATCTTGTGAGTCGTAAGTTGTATATAGTTTGGAGTATTTTATTTATTCTTTGTTTTTATCATTGCAATGATTTTTCCATAAATTTCTATATAATGATTCCAGTTTTTTTGTAAAAACTATGCCATCTGTTAGTGGAGACTTTTTCATTAGTTTTCTTAAATTTTTGCGAATGTTGGAAAGCAGCTCAATATCGTTTGCAAGATATATTGCTTTGTTAATATACTCATCTTCATTATCAGCAATACAATCCATTAGGCCTATTGAATTTAAAATACTTA
>Ga0272440_1003908_pt1 | contig 10915 bp, 7 predicted proteins | sample SSMMMBAug17_FD_192440 | JGI IMG/M metagenome (GOLD analysis project Ga0272440, IMG submission 192440) | Marine sediment archaeal communities from Little Sippewissett salt marsh, Falmouth, MA, United States - SSM-MMB-Aug17 | ecosystem: Environmental > Aquatic > Marine > Wetlands > Sediment ... | reverse complement strand
ATAAAAAAAGGTAAAGATATCCCATAAAATTTCTACTGGTATAAAATTTATGGAATCCAAATCCACCCAGAAAAATGGCTAACAGAATGACAGTCGACTTTTTGGCTGGTTTTCCTGGAAGAGGCGCTTCTTTTGCTTTTATTTTCATCGGTATATTAACGCCCTCACCAAGAGAAACGCTGAAATTGGGCTTATCATCTGTATCTTGCTCAGGTTGATCTGCTGAATCTGTTTGTTTTGTTTTAGGTGGTGCTTGTTTTTTGATAACACAGACCGCACCTGCTTTTTTAAAAACAGCTTGAATTTTTTTACAAGTCTCAAGATTAGCATTTTTTTTGATGACGACTGGTTTGCCTGAAAATAATTTTTCTGCTTTTTCCTCTGTCATTTTCAGGACTTTTGCCAGTTTCGCTTTTACATCATCTTTACTTGCGCTCTCACTAATCTCACCCTTAAAAATAACTCGATATTTATCTTGGCTCATATTTCAACCCGTTCTATTTCATATATTTTTGAAAAATTCGTTGATAAGTTCCATCTGTAAAAATTTCAAATAAAACTGCGTCAAATTGAGGAACAAGGTATGATAAATCTTTGATTAAGTTTTTTTCTTTAGTTTCTAAAAATTTAGAAAATGTGATATATGCAGGCGTCGCAGTTAATGGTACGGATAAAGGATAAATGCCATCCAGTTTTAATTGACCGAGTGTGTATTCACCAACATGCCTGTTTACCAAAACAGCATCAATACAATGTTTCTGAAGTATTTTAAAATTGATTTCCAGATCTCTCAAGCGAAAAACCTGATACATTTGTCGCCGTTCTCCTTTTTCGAAATCATAGGGATTTTTGAAGCCTTGTACAATTCCAATACGTTTGTTTTTTAAATCTTCTATTTTTCCTAAAAAAGGCATTTCTTTATCTTTATGCACATAAAAGACCAATGATGAAATGTGAATCGGTACATTGGTATACAGCATGAATTTTTCTCTGTCTTCAGTTTTAAAGGCTGCAAACATGCAATCTATAGTCCCAAAGCGCATACTTTCCAGCAAAGCAGCCCAGGAATATATTTTTAATTCAATATCAATTCCCAGACGACGGCCAACTTCATGCATTAATTCAGCTTCAATTCCTTGAATTTTTCCATCTTTCTCAAAACCAAATGGCGCAAAAATATTTGTACCGCACTTTAAAACCATTTTATTTCTGGCAAATACCGATTGCGGAGAAATAACGCTCACAACCAATAGGCATAAGCAACTCAACAGTAGACATTTTTTTGTAAAAGTTCCTTGTTTAAAAATCATTTTTACCTCTTCATTCGTTAGATGGATCGTTTATGTTTAACAAGATATCTAATTGGATTCAACTGTGTTATCCAAAAACATAAATAAATGATAACAAATTAAGACTCTCCCTTAACTACATTTTGAAGGCTATGAATATAATCTTTCATGTTTTCCGCATGATGAAAAAGTTCAGCAGATGTTGCAGAAGCCTCTTCAGCACCGGTTGAAACACTTTGGATCGATATATTAATTTCTGATGCAGCATTTCTAATCTGTTCAATCTGGGCATATTGATCTTTACTGGCTTGTGTAATCGCAAAGGTTTTTTCGCCAATTGACGTTGCACTTTCAACAATGCCGTTGAAATCCAAATTAATTGTTTTAATGGCATTAGATGCTTTGGCAACGCCGTCAATGGTGTTGTTTAACAATTGTTGGGTATTTTTTGCCGCTTCAGTCGATCTCATGGCTAAGTTTCGGACTTCATCAGCAACCACAGCAAAACCAGCGCCTGCCTCACCAGCTCTGGCAGCTTCAACGGCTGCATTAAGTGCCAGAAGATTTGTTTGAAATGCAATCTCATCTATTGTTTTAATGATTTGTCCGATTTTATCACTATCATTTTCAATTTGTGTCATATTGTTTGTCAGATCAACCAATGTTTTCAGTGACTGGCCGGATTTTGAAATATTTTCATTCATTAATGCGTTCGCACCATCAGTCATCTCTGAAGTTTTATGACTGTGTTGGGCTAATTGTTCCAAAGATAAAAGTGTATTTTCAACAGCAGTGGCTTGTTCTGTTGAGCTTGTTGCCAATGATTCTCCAGCTTTAGATACTTCATTCGCAGAAATGGCAACATCATCAGAGGTTTCAAATAATCCTTCAACAATTTTAGCGATGTGCCTGCCAATAGATTCGGCCATAATATATGAAAGAATAAAGACTGCTATTGTAATTGCAATAATAACAGCTGCTAACACAAGTGTTAGTTGAAATATTTCTTTTTCAACATCGTCAATATAGATGCCTGAACCAACAATCCATTCCCATTTTTTAAATAATTTCACAAAAGAAATTTTCGGAACCGGTTTTTCTTCACCTGGCTTGGGCCAATAATAATCAACAAAACCTTCTCCATCTTTTTTACAAACATCGACAAAGGCAACAAAAAGATTTTTCCCTTTAGGATCTTTTACTGCACTGACGTCTTTGCCATCAAGGGAAGGTTTTATGGGATGCATAATTACTTTTGGATGTAAATCATTTATCCAGAAATATTGAGTACCGTCATATCGTAAAGATTTAATGACTTCAAGTGCAGCTGTTTTTGCCTGATCAATATCTATTTTGTTTTTTTCAACTTGAGCAGAGAAATGTTCAATTATCCCATAAACGGTTTCAACCACATGACGCGTTTTTAAGTATTTTCCCTGATAAATCATATCAGTAAATTTGGGATAGATAGAAATTAACATAATAATAAAACAGACAATAATGATAAGTCCCTGAATGAGAATACGTGTTGAAAGCTTATATTTCTTGAACATGTCGATTCCTTTCTATGCACGCTGAATATCAGATCCAAGAGCATTTAACCGTTGATCTATTTTTTCATATCCCCTGTCAATTTGCTTAATATCATATATTTCGCTGGTGCCATTGGCACACATTGCAGCGATTAATAATGCCATCCCTGCACGAATATCAGGACTATTCAATTTCATGCTCACTAAATTTGAAGGGCCAACGATAACAGCTCGGTGAGGATCACACAAAACAATTTGAGCGCCCATGCTAATCAGTTTATCTACCCAAAACAAACGACTTTCAAATAATTTTTCAAAAATTAAAATGGTTCCTCTGCATTGAGTTGCTACGACAGTCATAATACTCGTTAAATCAGCTGGAAATCCTGGCCAGGGAGCATCATCTATTTTAGGTATTGTTTTATCCATATCATGAATAATATGCATTTCTTGCTGTGGAGAAATATACAAATCTTTTCCCCGTGTTTCAGTTGATACACCAAGACGTTTAAAAGAATGAAGGATTTGTCCTAAATTATTCATTCCGGGATCTATAATTGTCAGTTCACTGTGAGTTACTGCCGCAAGTCCAATTAAAGAACCGACTTCAATATGATCCGGTTGAATGGCATGCGTGCAAGAATCTAAACTGGAAACCCCCTCTATTGTCAGAAAATTTGAACCTATTCCTTGAATGTTAGCCCCCATCGCATTAAGCATTCTGCATAGTCCTTGAATATGAGGTTCGCATGCGGCATTATAAATGGTTGTGGTTCCTTCGGCGATAGATGCCGCCATAACAGCATTTTCTGTGGCCATAACACTGGCTTCATCTAAAAAAATATGAGTGCCTTTAAATCCTTTATCGCATTTAAAATAAAAAGCATTGTCATCTTGTTCTATTGTTGCACCCAGCTCTGTTAATACTTTAAAGTGAGTATCTAAACGACGACGCCCAATAATGTCTCCTCCGGGAACAGGCAGTCTAACTTCCCCAAAACGATAAAGTAACGGCGATGCCATCAAAAAGGAGCCTCTGATTTTTCGACACAAATCAAGGTCAGGTTCGCTCGATAGCAAGTGCTTTGCGTCAAAAACATATGTGTTTTCATTTTTATACTGAATACCAACACCAAGACGTTCCAATATCAGTTTCATGGTGTTGATATCACCAATATTGGGTAAATTGCTTAATGTGATTTGTGATTTTGATAAAAGAATAGCGGCCAAGACTGGAAGAGATTCATTTTTATTTCCAGCGGGTTGGATACTACCTGATAACTGACATTGCCCTTTTACAATAAATTTATCCATTTCGTCATTATACCCATCTATTTCGTTTTTTCAGTACACTGGTTCAAATCCAGAAAAAAATTAAACAGCGTCTCTGGTTTCAATGGTTTTTGAATATATCCATTAACGGGTGCTTTGATTATCGGTTTGGTTTCGCCATGCATTACAATGATAGGAATATCCTTGTATGAGGAATCAGATGTGATTTCACGAATTTTAATAATGGTTTGATTACAAGAATCATTTTCAAGAGAATCACTAATAAACAAAAGGTCAAACCCTACAATTTCTAATGAAGAAATTGCTTCCTCTCCAGTAAGAACAGCGTCAGTACTAAATCCTGCATTTTTCAATGTATGAACAGCCAATCGTTGATTGACCATATTTTCATCAACAATCAATGCTCGCCTCCGGATTGGGGGAGAGAGATCTTCGTCCGGTTTATCATTATCAATGGATTTATCTTCTTCATTGTCCATGGCAGATTCTTTTTGAGTTAACTCAATGCATTCTTTTTCTGAAAGCAAATCAAAAATTGCTGTAAACCAAAAAGTCGATCCTTCGCTTTCAACACTTTCAACACCAATTTTTCCTTTCATTAACTCAGCAATTTGTTTGCTCATTGCCAGTCCCATTCCTGTTCCACTATGTTTGCGAGACATTGAAGGATCAAGTTGTGAAAAAGACTGGAACAAATGTTCCATCCGATTTTTAGGGATACCAATTCCTGTATCTGTAATTGAAAATTTTAAGCGTGTTTTATGACCAATGTTTTCTTCAACCCGAACCCTTAAAATGACTTCACCCTGCTCTGTAAATTTAACCGCATTATCTAACAGATAAACCAATACCTGACGAAGCCTTCCTGCATCACCTTTTATAAAATCAGGCACATTTCGATAAATAAGATAGCTAAGTTCTAATCCTTTTTGAATCGCCTTTTCTTCAACACGTTTCATACTGCCTTTAACCGTGTTTTTTAAATTAAAGGAAACGATATCCAGCTCAATTTTTCTGGCCTGAGAACTTGAAAAATCAAGGATGTCATTCAAAACACCCATAAGCATCTCAGCAGAAGATTTAATAATTTCAATATATTCTTTTTGTTCTTCATTAAGGTCGGTATCGTATAACAAGTTTGCCATTCCAATAACACCATTCATTGGTGTTCTGATTTCATGGCTCATATTGGATAAAAACTGTTTTTTGGTATTAATTGCAATGTCAGCTTCTTGTCGTGCTCTTTGAAGTTCTGGCTTGATCATATCAACCTGCTTGGATAGTCTTTGAATCTCAATAATTGAACGTCTGGATACTCTACTGCTTAAATATATCGATACGAGCAGAAAAAAAGCAAAAAATCCCGCTATAAATTCAATCGCATAAATTATTTTTCCATTCATTTCATTATGAGATATTCCCATATGTAAAATAGAGTTTGTTTTTCCAATGTTTGCAGAAACTTCAAGAAAAGAATTTCCATTGCTATCTTTTGCTTTATGGACTGATAAGGTTTCTTTAGTATTGCGTTGAAATCCGATGACATCTCTGGAGGCATCACCGGAAAAAATCTGGATAACAGGTTTACCCTGTTGCTCAATCCATATGTATAAGATAGAAGTGTCTTTTTTGAGTATTTTTGAAAAATGATTTTTTAAATCAAATAAATTATTTTGTTGTAGATATTGTTTGCAATAATCGGCTAAAAAGAGTGTATGCACTCTTGCAAACTGAGTCTCATAATACCGGTGATGATAGATTGAAAATGAAATCAAAGCGCCACAGACACAGCTATTTACCAATAAAAGCAAAATAAACGTTCGAAAAAAAATCCATCGTTTAATTTTTGAAATGTCCATTAAAATCCCTCAATAAAAATAAGACGTAATCACCTTTCCCAAGTATGATAATATCGAAACTTTAACCTTATTGATTTGCCATGAATAAGCGGAAAGGTCAAGTTTTTATACATATTTTCATATTCTATTATGATAAATACCTTTTCTATTTTCATTTTTTCAAACAGAATATTTAATTTTTAAACGGTTGTTTGAGCCATCTTTTATCTTTTTTTTAAACAACATTTTTTATATTTTTTTCCACTTCCACAAGGACAGGGGTCATTTCGACCGATTCCAGATAACTCAGTATTTCTGAAAAAAGTTTGAACATTTTTTCGAAAAGCGTTGAGAGCGACTGCTAATTGTTGATGCGTTTCCAACTCTTTTTTTCGAAGTTCAGTCATAACCGTTTGAGCCTGAATATGGCCTTGCTTTTCAGCTTTTTTCATCCACTGACGGGCATCATTTGCAGTATAGGCAATTGATATTTTATCTTCAATAGCCATTAGTATGGTATCTGCCAGTTCATATTGTGCCTCAGCTAAGCCTTTTTCAGCAGCTTTAAACAGCCATTCTGTTGCCAATCCATAATCTCTTTGTTGTTTATAATAGAGGCCAATATTTAAATACGATACGGTACTTCCTTTTTTGGATGCTTTTTTGAGCAGTTGAAGTCCTAACATTTCGTCATGGTTACAACCGACACCTTTTAGATGGTAAAGACCAACAGCGGCCTGTGCATCGGGTAACCCTTTATCAGCCGCTTTTTTATACCATTCATAAGCATGTTCAAAATTTTGTTCCACCCACAGCCCTTCTTCATAAAAAAGGCCCAAATTGCAGTAAGCAACCGGATCATCATATTGGGCGGCACGATTTGTCCAATTAAAAGCCTTTTCCAAATTTTTTTCAACACTATTGCCATATAAATATATCTGTCCCAAATATATTTGAGCGACAGGATCTTCATTTTCAGCAGCCTGTGTTAACCAGTGAATCGCCAGTTCAGTATCTTTTTTAACGCCATCACCTTCAAGGTACATTTGGCCTAAAAGCGTCATTCCAATGGGTTCAAATTGATTCGCTGATTTTTGAATCCAATCGATGGCTTGTTCTTTATCCTGTTTAATGGTCTTTCCAAAGAGATACATTGCACCAATATAAGCTTGTGCCCTTGCATGCCCTTGAGCCGCAGCTTCACGAAACCAGTATGCGGCAGTTTGAAAATTTTGATTAATGTCTCTTCCATAATAATATTTCAGCGCAGTGCTGTACTGAGCATCTGGATCTCCTTGCTGAGCACGCCATTTCATTTCATCGGGGTTATTAATTCGAGAGATACGAAAAGAGGGTAATGGTATTTTGGAGGAGACATATGTTTTAAAAAGCCAACAGGCAACATTATATGCTTCTTTTAGTGACTGAAGGGCATGTTGTGTAGAGATGTTTTGATCATTTTCAAACTTTTTGGGATGAGCACCTTTATTGCCTTCAATTCTTAAATAATTCAAGGAACGATAAATGTTCTCAGGAACCATCTCATAGAAACGAGAATGAGTACAAATCTGATAAAAGGATTGGTTTTGGACATGAATATTATTTTGCTCATAAATTTCTCTGACACAAATCTCAGAAAATTTACGCAATTGTACCATACTGCTATCTGGATCTTCAAACAGATATTTTTCTGAAAAAAAACCGTACTCATATAATAGTGGCCAATGTGGCCGTATGAATTCAAAATTACTTTTCATGTTTTAATGCCAGATATTGATTCAGTGTCTCTATCACAACATTAATGCGATAGTTGTTGACATTTTTTCGATTCAGCATCACTACAAACGGGAATGTTTTTCCATATTCCGTTTGAATAAAACCCGCACGGGTTCTTACACCATTCAAGGTGCCTGTTTTATAAAACAAATTATCTTCTTTGACCAAAAGGTGACGATAAGGCTCAAATGCCTTTACTGCTTTAATCATTTCATTCGCAGAAATTTTATTTTTTCTGGAAATTCCTGATCCTTCCACAATTTGTATTTTTTTAATGCCAAGATTGTTGTGAGCAAATTGTTTAACGGCTTTAACACCTTTTTCCAATGTTGCTGGAGGCCCATACACTTTAGCGCCTATGGCCAGTAATAATTGGTTTGCAATAAAATTATTTGAAAATTTCAATAACATGGAGACTATTTCTTCAAGAGTGGCCCCTGATTGATGGGTTATTATTAATTTATCTTTTGCCTCGACCGCTTTTATTTGAATGCTATTTTTTGCATCAATGCCCTGCTTAATTAAAAAATAATGCATCAGATGGCCAGCATAAAGGACAATGTCTTCATGTTTTTTGAATAAATTTACACGACCATCAGGTGTCCATCGTCTGATTTTTTTTCTTGCGAATTGCAATAATGGGGTATGCGGTTCACCCGTTACAATCTTTCCCGAATTTTTTCTGTGAAAACAGACGGTATTAAAATTTACACACAGGGCTGCATTTCGAGCATCATAGGGATTAAAGGTTCGCGTAATACCTGGAACTCTGATATGAGGAGAAAAATATGAAGCATCTAAAGCTATTCCTGAGAATTCCCAATATTGTTTTTGGATATCATTGGCGATTTTTTCCAGCTCTTCAGAAACAAGCACAGGATCTCCATAACCTTTCATTTTTAAAAGTCCTTCCGGACTGCGATAAAATTCAGTTTTAAATCGATAGTCTGTTCCCAGATAATTAAACGCTGCAAGTGATGTAATTATTTTAAGTATGGATGCTGGTATACACAGTTGATCAGAATGTTTGTCCACAAGAATTTGCCCCTCATCGTCAATAACAACAATAGCGTCGGAGGATTTAATTTTGTTTAACAGTCTCAAAGGAGCAGCATAAGAGATGAAAAACTGTCCATTGAATCCCACAAAAAAAACAACAAAAATTACAAGATGTCTTCGTATCATGGTATCATTTTGATTCTAAAAATGTTTGATAAGCGCGTAACGTCATGAAAAGGTCCGCTTTACTAAGAATTTCAAATGGTGAATGCATGGATAGAATTGGTGGACCACAATCTATGATATTCATGCCATATTCTGCCATATATTTAGCGATGGTTCCTCCCCCTCCTTCATCAATTTTACCGATTTCACCGGTTTGCCATACAATTTTATTATCATTAAACAGTTTTCTCAGGCTTCCGATAAATTCGGCATGCGCATCGTTAGCGCCAATTTTTCCGCTATGCCCGGTATATTTCATTAAACTGACACCATACCCAATTTTAGCAGCATTTCTTTTTTCATGAACTTCCTGAAAATTCGGATCCATTCCAGCATTTACATCTCCTGATAATGCCCGTGCATTCATTAAAGCATTGTATACCATTCTTTCATCATATTTTTTTTGGGTCGTATAAATGAGTTCTCGAACAACATGTTCAAGCAAAAAAGATTTAGCACCCGTGCTGCCATCACTGCCAATTTCTTCTTTATCATAAAACAGTACTAAAGCAGTATGCTCGGGATTTGTTAAATTACGAATTGCCTCAAGTGCACAAAATACACAGACTCTATCATCATGCGCATATCCTCCGATCATGCTCCTGTCCCATCCAACATCTCTGGCTGAACCGGCAGGAACGACTTCTAATTCAGCACTGACAAAATCTTCTTCCACCATACCGTATTGGTCATAAAGTAGTTTTAAAATATTAAGTTTAAAACGTTCTTTTATCTGATCGTCCCCAAATGGTTTACCGCCGAATAATAAATTCAGCTTTTCACCTTCAAATCCATCAGAAATTTTTTTATTCCCCTGAATTTTCTTTGAAAGGTGTGGCAACAGATCCGGAATTGTAAAAACAGGATCATTTTCATTTTCTCCCATGGTAATCTCAAAAGGAGCCCCATTTTTTTTTATAATAATTCCATGAATGGCCATTGGACGTGCCAACCATTGATATTTACGAATGCCTCCATAATAATGTGTTTTCAGAAGTGCCAAATCAATTTCTTCAAATAAAGGATTCGGCTTCAGATCTAATCGTGGCGCATCAATGTGCACGCCAATGATATTCATATGTTGATCCAGTGGCACATTTCCCAATATTGCCAATCCCATACATTTGCCATTTTGTGTGATAAAAATTTTTTTGTTCGTTTGACTCACGTTCCGAAAGCCACTTCTTTGAGCGATGGTTTCAATGTTCCTGACAGCCTCTCGTTCTGTTTTTGAATGATTTAAGAAAAATTTATAATCTTCGGATAACTGTTCAACCCTCTGCTCGTCTTTTTCTGAAATGACATCCCATGCATTTATGGGAGTGTAAGTCAATTTTTTTTGTATTGCTTTAACTTGTTTTTTGGTCATCAACGGCATTTGTATTATCCCTTCTTGTTTGTTTTAAAAGATAAAAAAGGAGGTTATAATAAGGCAACATTTTATATAAATAGTTAAAAATATCGGTGAAGACATGCTGTGTCAAGAGAAAAACATTAAAAGTTATCGTTATTTTATTAAATTTGATTATCTGCGTTAGGTGATTCTCGGAAATCAATATATCCGGTATAATCCAAATACCTGAAATAAGTTCGGAGAGACAAGGCATACCCTCTTTCTACAGTCAACCTACCGAAAATTATCACTTAAAAAATGGGTATATTTATTTCCCGAAAGCACCTTAATTGAAAACACCTATGATCATAAATGAATGGTAAAATATAAAATAATTAATAATAACCGATATATAAAAATATATTGGTCAAATGATCAAAATATTTCTTGACGTCAACGAAAAGAATGTGTACTTTATAAGCAAATGCTCAATAAGGCATTCCAAAAAATCCAGTAAATATCATATTTTTTTTTGTGAGAAATTGTTCCAAAAATTGTCAAAAAGGAAACTATAAAATGCCCAGGCCCGTAAAAACAAGAATGGTAATTAATCAACCATGCAATTTAATG
>Ga0272440_1003907_pt1 | contig 10916 bp, 2 predicted proteins | sample SSMMMBAug17_FD_192440 | JGI IMG/M metagenome (GOLD analysis project Ga0272440, IMG submission 192440) | Marine sediment archaeal communities from Little Sippewissett salt marsh, Falmouth, MA, United States - SSM-MMB-Aug17 | ecosystem: Environmental > Aquatic > Marine > Wetlands > Sediment ... | reverse complement strand
AATAATCCAGCGAACAAAAGTCCATCCCTCATTGGGATTGGATTTCAATGTTACAGAAGATTGATTCACTAATGTCAGCGGGTAAGGTTCGGGAAATGTATTTGCGACTACTGTATCATATGGTTGGCCTGTAAGGATATTATCATATTCTGGCGGCTTTTTAAATTCCTGGCCATTTATGGCGATTCTGCCATTCTCAGATTTTACATTTAATATATGGTATACTTTTTTTAAGTGAATCTGAACGCTTGATTTTTCACTGTGATTGATTCCGCCATTATCAGTTCCCCCTGTATCCTGCAAATAGACTGATGCGCTAAATACTGCTTCAACGTTTTGTTTTGGAATACAGGTAAATGTGCCATCTGGTGAAATGGCGGGTAATCCATTGTCCTGAAATAAATGTTTATAGATGTCATCGATTTCAACAATAAAAGAGAGCTGTTGTTGATCGGGCTCTTCTTGAGGCCCTGCAATGATGTTTTTAGCCCATTCAGTATGTTTGTATTCAACACCATAAGCGTAGATCGAAAGGTCATCGCCTTTATCAAATGATGGTGGATCATTTACTGGAAAAATATCAACTTCTGCATAAGTGATGCTGGGTTCACAGTTAATATTCCCAACCCTAAAATAGAATTTTGTTTTACCATTCATATCTGAGTGTGGGGTAAATAAAAAGTCACCATTGGATTGATGGGTAACTGCTGCTATTCCTTTATCACCCTGCGATTCAATAAAAAAATTTCTGAAATCTGCGCCTTCGGCATGCAAACTGGCTGTCAAGTTTGTATCTTCAGGGGTTTGATAGGTATACGATAATGCTGAAGGGCAGGCATCTTCTACAGAAACTGTAAATTGCGTGTATGCGCTTCCTGTTTCATCTGTTATCGTTAACATAATAACCGTTTCGCCAATAATATTTGTTTGTGGGGTAATCATCAGATAACAATCCCCATCATCACAGCCAGACTGAATGTTGTCATCAGGAATAACATCTTGTTTGGAAGAAATAACTGAAAACTTGAGGTCCCCAAGATATTCACATAAAGAAAATGATATCTTATAGTTGACATCATTTTTTTCAATGGCGGTTAATGGAGAGATAGTATCACAAAATCTCATCTGTTGAATATTAACAGAAATTTCCTTGAGCAGCGGGGTAACTGTTGTGGATAAAGATTTTAGCTGCGCTTTCCAGCGAAGATCATTCCCCTGTGTTGGGAAAATAAACGATATTCCAGGCATTACCTGAAAATATTGGTTGCCACCATTATTACTGAGATAGTAGTCAATGTGTGTATTAAATTCCAGATCTTCTGTGGCATTCAGTACGACTTTTGGAATGTTTCCAGAAGAAATCGTATCGATCTCTAAAGATGTTACCACTGCGCTGGTTTGAAATAAATTTTGCTGGATGGATTCGATAGTTGTATAAAATGAAGCACCATCGCCATTATTCACAAATAATAGATTCATGTGATTTGAGTTGGCCTCAATAAGATCCAGATCACCATCATTATCAATGTCACACAATTTGACATCCATTGTTTCATGAATTCCAGATGGAATGGTTTTTGGGGATGACGTTTCCAAAAAATTATCCTGTCCAGTGTTCAGATAAATGATATTATTGGAATCACAGGTACCGATGATTAAATCTGGTAAATGATCTCCATTAATATCACCCAGTGCAAGACTCTGTGTATTCATTACATCTGGGGTAATATCTTTACCTGTAAACATATGATCTCCATTATTCAGATATAATCGATTTCTGCCATAGAATTCTGCATAATTTCCAGCAATAATATCCAGATCGTTATCATGATCAATGTCATACACAATGATTGACTGGGTATCGAAATTATCTGAATCGATATTTGTTCCGACAAAACCACCATTTTGATTGTTGAGATACAGTTTATTGGGTGAATCAAAACCATTCACAGCAATAATATCAGTATAACCATCGGTATTCATATCTACAGCAATTAGTTTGTTTGTACAGTCATCTTCCAATGATATGCTTACAGGACTTATTCCATAGAAAGGATTGGATCCATTTTGTGCATTATTATAGTAGATATAATTCAAACCATTATTGGCCACAAGCAGGTCTGGATAATGATCGCCATTGATATCTGCAAGTGTGACACCTCTTGTTTTATCCGAAGTATTACCAATATACAGAGGTGCTGTAAAAAATTCAGGTGAGCCTGAATTTAGATATAGTTTATTGAGTTCATTATAATCACCGCAAATGATATCCGGATAATTGTCCTTGTTGACATCGCCGATGGCGATTGATGTTGTATTGGTGTCATTGTTCGAAACATTAATTCCAGACACACCTTTAAAAGGATCAGCCGTGCCATTATTTAAAAAGAGATGATTAATTTGACCATAATTTCCTTCAACCATATCCAAATCACCATCATTATCCATATCCGCAAATTCAATGGTATTGGTTCTATTGTTTTGCTCTGAAATAAAGGAAAAACCCGATATACTGTTGTTGATGTAAACCCTATTGATCTGATCTTTGTTGGCTTCAATTATATCAAGATCAAAATCACCATCAAGATCACCCATTGCAATTTCTTTTGTCAGGTAATCTTGTGTGATGGCTATTGCAGTGACATTTTCAAAAGGATTGGCTGTTCCATTATTAACATACAACAAATTGGGACCAATGCCACCAGTAATAATATCAATAGATCCATCCCCATTCAGGTCATTTAATTGAACTGAAAATGTTTGTGATAATTCGTCTCCAACAGTGGTTGAATTTGTTTCAGAAAAAGGAATACTATCTTTTGTGTTGAAATATAACTGATCGGCTTCTTCTAAATTGCCAACCACCAGATCAATATAACCATCATTGTTCATATCCCCTGCTGCTACTGATTCAGTATGATCTCGATTGGTATTGATATAAATGGCTTCACTGAAAAAATCAGGTTTTCCTTCATTTAAATAAATGGCATTGGGGTAATTGTCATTGCCTTCGATTAAATCAAGATCGTCATCTCGATCAATATCGCAAAGTGCCAGACATTTGGTGGCATTCTCCTGATTCGTAATATGAATGGCGGTTTCAAAAGGATGGTCTGTGCCATTGTTCAAATAAAGTCTGTTTGTCTGGTATTGGTTGCCAACAATCAAGTCAAGACGCTGGTCTCCATCAATATCGCCAAGGGCAAGCGAGGTGGTATCGTTTTGTTCAGCAGAATCTATGATGATTGGAATCACATCTTTAAAAGGACTTAATGTTTGATTGTTAATGTATACACGATTCGCACAACCAGAACAGGCTTCAACAAGATCTAAGGAACCATCACCATTGATATCGCCAATGGCAAGGTCATAGGTATATAACTTTTCTGTACCAATTGCTTGTGGCTCTACGTTAGCAAAAGGATTAGAGGTACCATTGTTCAGGTAAAGATAATTGATTTCTAATCGATTTCCAATCATCACATCCAAATCGCCATCACCATCCATGTCAGCAATTGCTGTGGCATAAGATGAATGTGTTTGAACGCCTAAAGGATCAATTCTTTTATAAGGTTCAAAAGCGCCAATGGATTGTTTTAATCCGGGAAGTTTAATGATACTGTCAAAAGTAAACCAGTTTGCATTGGTAAACTGTGGATCTTTGAATGCATCTGTCGCAAAATTGTCTGTAAATGGTAAGCCTTTTTGAGGGGGTGCGATTCGGGCTTGTTTATTGGATTCTGGAAACACACTTATTTTATCAACAATTATATCACCAAACGAATTTGTAATTGATAAAGAAAAAATAATTGGGCTTTGTTTAAAGCTCAAGGTTTCAGAAATCGAAAATTCCGGATCAGAAATTGTTGGATCAGAGAGAACGACTTCCGGCCCATAAACCTGTTCCCATTGAAAAGAGAGATTTCTGTCATCCGCATAAAATGAGTGATGTGCATCTAATTTGACATGAATGATTGTTTCATCAGTATTGACCATTATTGGGGTTGCCCGTGGCGCCTGACCACAAATAATATTTATTGTTTTGATTGAAGCACTTTCTCCAATGATAAACTTTCCATTTGGTGGTGATTGAACAGAGATTTCACTGTCATCTTTATAGACATGAATGATACCAATATCGCCTGAAAAAGCTTTGTTTAAATCATTTTGCGTATCATTCATTGGAATATTGATGTCATAGCAGTCATATCTGTTAAGGCCATTGGAATCAAGGGCTGAAGGCTGAAAAGACGTGCCATTAATTTGTCGCACTTCGATAACATATCCACTATCTGTAATTCTGCTGATTTGAAATCCATCTACAAATAATTTGCCGCCTATTCGATACGGTAATACGTGTTGATCGGCCATGACTGTCAATGGAATAAAAAATATACAAATGAACAAATAATAATACGCTTTTTTCATGGGTTTCTCTCCTTTGTCTGAATCATGATTCGTCTGATTAATACTGAGCTTCTGTCTGAACCATGATTCGTCTGATTTATATGATTACCATGATGAAACCTCAGTCAAATCATGGTTCATCATTTTATCAGACGCATCATGGTTCAGACCGTCAAAATATTATTTTAAGGCCAGGCTGCAAATCAATATCAGCCTGGATATTGATTTGCGTATTTGAACCTGATTCTCCAATTGTCAATAACCCACCGGCAGGTGATGTTATTGTTGCTTCAACACCACTTTTAGACACATGAATTCTTGCCTGTTCGCCTTGAGTGGCCGTCTCTGTTCCACTAAAAGGAATGTACAGGGAATAAAAGTTATCGGTCAGTCCATCAGTATCTTCAGCAGATGGTGAATACGATGTTCCATCAAGCCGGGTCACATAGACATTAAAACCTATAGCTGTGCTATCTGTCAGGTTTGTTCCATTGATTGTCAGCATGCCTGTTATTTTAGCAGGCATTTCCGGCGGCCCGGCACTGATGGAAAAAGGGTTTATTTGAAACCACATGATGATCATCAGTGCCGCATAATAATAACGACTCATATTTATTCTCCGATTTCACATTCCTTTGAAACATGAATAAAAATTGGGTCTCAGTTTGAATGATTGCCAAGTATTCCATCCTGTATCATTTGAATCCAGTATCCCAATCCAGGTTCAAGGATTGTTTCTACGTCATAATTACCATTAATATATCGAAAGATAATAGCAACATCGTCAGGCTCAGTTGTTGGCATTGCTTTGATGTTTGTTGCACCAATCAAGTGATATCCCTTTGATAATGATACAGAGTAATTGGAAAAAAAGTCTCCAACTGTTCTATAATCAGCATTAGAAGACAATTTTATCCAATATCCCTTGCCTGGTAAAAGTTTTGATGTGTATATATAAGCACCATTTTTGTATTCAAAAACTGATATATAATCCGGAAATAACGCATTGATATTGGTATTTTCGGGAATAAGTGGCAAAGATATCAGATTCCATCCTTGCTTTAGATGAAAAGTAAATGTATCAAACTTTTTCCAGACAATGGACAATCCTTGATATGTTTTATCTGTTATCAAATATTCTGTTGTGATTCTCATGTCAGCGATTAGGGTTTCACCTGTACCGTCAAGCCCCTTTTTCAGGATATATTGACCTTGTGCGCTAAAGGTTTGTGGATCCCAGCGGATATATGCATTTTCTTCATTAACCTGTGTACCGATATTCCCACGTGGATTAACAGCTAAATTCCAGATATGTTCAGTAATATTGTCCTGATGAATATTTTCATTAACTGGATTCAAATTGTGATCATAAAGCAAAATATCGCAAGAATATAATTCTGGTAACTCTTTTGCTGGTTTTGTGTAAGCCTGTGATGCAATACCAAAATGAATTGTGCCAGTATTTTGAACTTTTGAATCCTCAAGTTGCCTTTGAACTGTTATTGCTGCCTGCCAGATGGGAATGGGATAAAATATGGGGGTAAGATTCATATTGGCATTTAATGTAAATTCAATGACTTTATCACACACCTGGATATCGCCATCCCAGCATCTAAAGTTATTAGAATTTGTTTGGATAGCAATATTTGAATGAATGTCAAAAATTTTGCTAAAAGGAAGCTGTTGCTCCTGATTATTGAGAATTAATTGTTCTTTACCGTAGATATTAAGCAAAAATTTTTGTAAGGTAAAATTCGCAGTAATTGTTTTTGCTTTGTTCATAGTAAAGCACATAGGATTTTGGTTGCTTTCAATATCATCAGTCCACTGTTTAAAAATCCAGTCCATATTTGGAATAGCCTCAACACAAACCTGTTCATCTGCATCAAACAGACCCACCCAGGTCGGCAAAACAACACTGGTATTGTTTATTTTTATCTGACAGGGCTTGTTAGATAATAGGGATAACGAATATTCTTTAGAACGTGCGATTGTAATACTAATTTGTGCTGCTTCAGAATCTGAAACTCCATCATTTACGATAAATGAAAACACGTCATTTAATGTAAAGGTACCTTTTTCCCAATAATAAGGATTTAGGGTATATGTCAAATATGGTGGTATACCGGCTAAAGTTCCGTGAGATGGCTGAGTTTTGAGTTGATAGGTAAGTGCAGCGTCATCAGGGCTAAAACCTTTAAGCGTTATATTTAGTGGCATATCTTCAGTAGTGTTGACAGTCTGAGGATAGGCCTGTGGAGGAGAATAAACAGAATAGACTGTAAGCATCACTGAAGAAATGTTGGAATCAAATTCTTCATCGCTCGCTTTAAAGGTAAAACTGTCAAAGCCATTATAATAGTGGTATGGGGTATATGTTGCAATGTCATTGATGGTTGAAATCGTTCCATGTGAAGGCTGTTCTATTATTTGATAGGTCAAGGTTTCACTGTCCGGATCACTTGTGCTGAGTTTTATATGTATGTATTTATTTTCATCCAGGGCAACGTTTATATCATGTGTAACAGGCGGGTCATTTACCGGACTAATATGAATTTGTATGGTTGCTGGTTGCGATTCCGCTTCTGTTTTTAAATCAATCACTTTGAACCTAAAATAATCTTCTCCTGTCTCATTGGTATCCGGATGATATGTAAATGCACCACTTGTAAGATTGGTAATTGTTACATTTCCTTTGATAGGTGTTGTAGAAATTTTATAATTTAATGGGTTTCCATTTTTTTCACTTGCGCTTAACATGCTGTTTTTTGCGACATCTTCTGTAACATAAAGTGTTGCATTATGTGCTACTGGACGTAATTCCCCTTTAACTGAAATATTATCCCATTCTCTGCCACCTGATGGATATGTACGATTTCCAAATTGCTGAAACTTGATCTGAACAACCTGATCAATATGATAATTTTCATCAAACTGACTTTGAATATCGGATTCAATTGCACTGAGATTGATCGTATAATTTTTTCCCAATGCATCAGTCATCAAATCCATACAGTCCATCAGACGATACCAGGCATGTCCATCAGTGCTGATACTAAGACCATCAGCATTAAAGTGATTGGTATATATAGCGGGCAATGATGTACAAATATCTCCAGCAATACTTTTTTGAAAAAAATTAAGCTGTACATTATATAAAGAAGAAAGATCAATATGCAATATGGTTTCATTAAGATTTTGAACTTGATCAGTATCTGTATCCATCCGCAGACGACCATTTATCAGTTGAATTCTGCCATTGGGCGTGTCGGAATAATTTGTAAATCCACTGCCAGGCATATTGCTTTGGGAGAAAGTTTGTGTATATGGACTATTGACTTCATGGCAAGACGAAATTGTAATGATGGCTTGTGCGCCATCATTCAAAAAGATATCATCAGATGCTCCAATATTGAGCGTAAAGGTTTTTTCAGTGAGGTTTTCCGGGTTATTCAAAATGGTGACAGGGATCTCTTTTTGAATTTCATTGGCTTGAAATGTCAGGTACCCATCTGTATGAAGGTAATCTAAACCTGAAAAAGCAGTGCTATCAATTGTTGTGAAAGAGAATGTGGTAGCTTTTCGACCAGTGTTCACAACAGGAATCATGATGGTTGTATTCTGTGATGTAATAATGGTTTTTGACTGACAATGTATTTCAGAATAAACAGGTTCTGGTAAATACTCGGGATAGCCATAGCCAAGCATACCATAATAATTTTCCCCCCATGCCCAGACCGAGTCGTCATCTTTAATGACCAGGTTGTGATGATATCCACTGGCAATCATAGTGACATGTGAAATTTCGGAAACCTGAACAGGGCTGCTTGCACTTGTGGTTGTTCCATTTCCCAACTGACCACGATTATTATCTCCCCATGTCCAAACCGAGCCGTCATCTTTGAGGGCCAGGCTATGATAATATCCACCGGCAACCATAGAGACATGTGAAAGCCCGGAGACTTGAACTGGGCTGCTTTCATTTGTGGTTGTTCCTATTCCCAACTGCCCCTCATTATTTCTCCCCCATGCCCAAATTGAGCCGTCATTTTTGAGGGCCAGGCTATGATAAAATCCACCGGTAATCATAGTAACATTTAAAAGACCGGTCACCTGAACTGGACTGCTTTTTGTTGTTGTCGTTCCATCTCCCAACTGCCCATAATCATTTCTGCCCCATGCCCAAACCGACCCATCATTTTTGAGAGCTAAGCTTTGATAAGAACCCGCCGCAATCATAATGACATTTGAAAGGTCAGATACCTGCACAGGGTAGCTTTTTATGATTGTTGTCGTTCCATCTCCCAACTGACCATAATTATTATATCCCCATGCCCAAACCGAGCCGTCATCTTTAAGAGCCAGGTTATGAAAAGCTCCTGTGGCAATCATAGTGACATGTGAAAGGCCAGACACCTGTACATGGTTTCTTTTCGCTGTAGTCGTCCCATCTCCCAACTGAGCAAAGACATTATGCCCCCATACCCAAACCGAGCCGTCATCTTTGAGAGCCAGGCTATGGGATTCTCCAGCGGCGATCATTGTGACATGTGAAAATTCTGGTACCTGCACAGGGCTGCTTTTATTTGTAGTCGTTTCATCTCCCAACTGAGCATTAGAATTATACCCCCATGCCCAAAGTGAGCTGTCATCTTTGATGACCAGGTTATGAGAAGATCCGGAAGCAATCATAGTAACATCTGAAAGTCCAGACACCTGCACAGGACTACTTTTATTTAATGAATTTCCATCGCCTAACTGACCATAAAGATTATATCCCCATGCCCAAATCGAGCCGTCATCTTTGATGACCAAAATATGAGCCTTTCCAGCGGCAATCAAAGAGACATGTGAAATTTCGAACATCTGAACGGGTGTGCTTCTATTTGGAGCAGTTCTATAGCCTAACTGACCATAATTATTTTTCCCCCATGCCCAGAGCGAGCCATCATCTTTGAGGGCCAGGCTATAATAATATCCTGCGGATATCCTGGTGACATGTGAAAGTCCTGACACCTGCACAGGACTACTTTTATTTGTAGTCGTTCCATCGCCCAACTGACCATAATTATTATATCCCCATGCCCAAACTGAGCCGTCATCTTTGAGAGCCATACTATAAGAATACGCTGCAGAAATCCTGGTGACATGTGAAAGTCCGGTTACTTGAACCGGGCTGCTTTTATCTGTGGTCGTTCCATCGCCCAACTGACCATAATTATTATATCCCCATGTCCAAACCGAGCCATCATTTTTGAGGGCCATACTATGATAATATCCAGTGAAAATTCTGATGACACCTGAAAAAACCTTCACAGGGCTATTCCTATTTGTAGTCGTTCCATCGCCTAGCTGACCATAATAATTGTTTCCCCATGCCCAAACCGAGCCATCATCTTTGAGGACCAGACTATGATAATATCCAGTGGAAATCATAGTGACATTTGACAGTCCTGATACCTGCACAGGAGTGCTTCTATTTATGGCAGTTCCATCACCCAACTTACCATATTCATTATGTCCCCATGCCCAAACAGTGCCGTTGTCTTTGAGAGCCAGGCTATGATCCCTTCCAGCAGTTACCATTGTGACATGTGAAAGGTCAGACACCTGCACAGGGATATTCTTATCTGTGGTCGTTCCATCACCCAACTGCCCATAATTATTAAATCCCCATGACCAAACCGAGCCATCGTCTTTAAGAGCCAGGCTATGAAACTCACCAGTGGCAATTTGAATGGCCTGATTTTGTATAGGAGTGGCTTGTGCCAGAGTGAATATCGCGAATGTTAGAATAAACGATAGTACAAACATGTTTGTTTTCATTGCTATCCTCCTAAAAAATAGAAAAACAATAGGTTAGGTGACCTTCGAAATAGATTACACCAAATATTATCTATATTCCGGAATCAAACACGTAGAGACAAGGCAAGCCTTGTCTCTACAATCTCGTATTCGGAAATTTGATTTGTAGACGGTATATATTTTTTCTAAAATAACCTTAGACCGATCTCAATTTAAATTTACAATTTATTCTCCGATTTCACATTCCTTTGAAACATGAATAAAATACCCATAACCCGGCTTTAATGTCGTTACCTCAACATAAATCCCGTCTTTATATTCATAGATGCGATCAATGGCATCTTCAGGAACAACTGCAATGGGAGAAACCTGACTTAATGCCCCTATTAGAAACCATCCTTCTGAAAGTGTGCGTTTTTTATAGGCGGTAAATGGCTCCCCGGTAATTTTAATTGTTGTCTCAATTGGACTATAAACCCAATACCCTATCCCCGGAACAATTTTATCTGTTTCCACATACATGCCTTCGATATAGCGATACACATATGCGCCTTCAGGAAATAATGATGTAACCTCATTTTTCAGCGGCTTTAATGGTGATGATAACTGGCTCCAGCCTTTTTTGAGTAACATTTCAAAGGCATAAAAAAGCGCAGTAAGATTAATGTCTTTATCCATTGTAAACGATAAACTGGTTTGACTGG